>Ga0214921_10003683_pt1 | contig 23218 bp, 15 predicted proteins | sample LL1505_MetaG_FD_177992 | JGI IMG/M metagenome (GOLD analysis project Ga0214921, IMG submission 177992) | Freshwater microbial communities from Lake Lanier, Atlanta, Georgia, United States - LL-1505 | ecosystem: Environmental > Aquatic > Freshwater > Lake | place: USA: Georgia | collected... | reverse complement strand
CTAAACGCCTTGCAGTCAGTGTAAGGAGGCTTTCGCCGTTAATAAGCGGCACAAACTGTTTTGGAAACTGTTGCCGTGATAAGGGCCAAAGGCGCGTGCCTGAGCCGCCGCAAAGAATCACAGGATGTAGGGTTGTCATTGACATAGTGGCCCAGTATCAAAAGATCACGCGAAGCGAAAGTGTAGCGTCATCAATTGCATCTGCCACAATACCGAGCGTGACCCTCCTCAGACAGTTCAAAAAACTCTATTACCGATTGCCGATGTCGCCTGCAATGCGGCACCGCATCGGTTTGCTCAGGCGACGGCTGCTCGGCCGACAGGGCGAACTACCGTCGTTGGCAGCCTCGGACGCGGAATCCAAACCATTTCGCGCCTGGGCCGATGGCAGCGCAGCAGGTACAAGCGACGACAGGATTGCTCGAGTCGATTTGGATCCGTGCGCTCAAGCTGCGGATGGGGACAACAGGCCCGCTGAGATCTCGCTTTGGCTTAGCGACGACAGTGTCGTCGTCTTTTACAGCGTGATCGATTGGCACTTTCGCCATCAAAGGCCCCAGCAACTCGCCCTTTCGCTTGCCCAGCGGGGGTTCGTTGTTTTATACATCAGCGTGAATTTCGTCAACGATCCGCAATCAGGCTTTCGTCTTGAGCGCCTTAGTGAGCGACTCGCGCTCTATCAAATTTTTCTTCATGTCAGCGGGCAGCACAGTGTTTACGAAAACATTGCCAGCGAGGCAATATTGCGTCAACAAAAAATCGGGCAGCGCATGATGTGGGAGTATTTCGGTATTCGTGACGCTATCCATATCGTTCAACATCCTTATTGGACCAAGCTTGCCAGTTCGGTGGCTGCGTCAAAGCTGGTTTATGACTGCATGGACTTTCACGCTGGCTTTTCAAACACGAGCCAGGCACATCACGAGGGGGAGCTCAAGCTGATCCAGCAAGCCGACTTGACGATCGTTAGCTCAGATTATTTGTTCAAGATGGCACAAGGCGCAGGTGCAAAAGCGCTCTCATTGATCAGAAACGCCACAGAGTATCCCCATTTTCGTCAAGCATACGTCCGCGCTCCGGATGGAGCAGCGAAGATCATTGGCTATTACGGAGCGATCGCAGAATGGTTCGATGTTGGACTGGTTAGAACGATCGCGACAGCTTTCCCGGATGTTGAGATTAGGTTAATCGGCTCCGATACCGTCAATGCCCAAAGCCAGCTCAAAGATCTTAGAAACGTTCGATTTTTGGGAGAAATTCCCTACCGTAGGTTACCGGAGCAACTCGCAGCTTTCTCGGTTTGCATCATACCTTTCCGGATTACAGAACTAACGCTTGCGACGAATCCGGTCAAAGTTTATGAATACCTAAGCGCCGGCAAACCCGTTGTGGCCGTTGACCTACCCGAACTGCGCAGCATGGACCATCTCATTTCGCGCTGCCTCAGTGCACAGGAGTTTGTCGAAGCGGTGCAAGGCGCACTTGAAGAAGTAGATCCGCAAAGGCAACAAGCCAGAATGCAATTTGCAGCCGAGCAAACCTGGGAGCAACGTGCAACCGAACTGATCCTAGCCCTTGGCGATTCGAGCATTGAGCCTCTTGTCTCGGTCGTTATCGTCACCTACAACAACATGGCCTTAACTGAACGTTGCCTCTCTAGTCTTTCCGATTCAGTTCGACAAGGTCAGTACAGCGTTCCGATTGAATTGATACTGATTGATAACGCTTCAAGCGACGGAAGTGTGGAAATGCTCCTTCGATGGGAAAATTTACCGATCGGTCCGCCGTCACCGGTTCGCGCGAAAAAGCTTGTCTTGAACACAGTAAATCGGGGTTTCGGGCCGGCTGTGAATCAGGGATTGGCCATGGCGAGCGGCGATTTTTTTGTCATACTTAATAACGATACAATCGTCACGACCGGATGGGCAAGAGGTCTGTTAAGGCACTTGCAGCGCAATCCTGAGCTGGGGATGGTGGGACCGGTTACCAATAATATCGGTAATGAATCAATGATTCCGCTGCCAAAAGGTTCGGTCGACCATACCTGCTTCGCCGGAAGACGTTATAATCTCGATCACGCAGGAGAGCTTTACCCTCTGCAAATCGCCGCATTTTTTTGTGTCATGATCCCTAGAAACGTCCATGAAATCGTGGGGTGCCTCGATGAGCAGTTCGTTCCTGGCTTCTTTGAGGATGATGATTATTGCCTTCGTATACGCAAGGCTGGTTTTCAGATAGCCTGCGCCGAGGACGTTTTCGTTTATCACGAGCTATCTGCATCCTTTGATCAACTAGCTCTTTCGAACCGCGCGGCGATTTTTGATCGCAACAAGGCACTTTTCGAAGCGAAATGGGGACCTTGGAAACCTCATCAATACAGGCCAGCGGGAGCGAGAGCGATTGCATTAAAGCGCGAAAGGCGATGAACAGGTGCCAAAAATCGGGTGATCTTGTTCCGATCATGGTATTGATCGGAACAAGACCAGAAGCAATAAAACTTGCACCTGTGATCGAGGCGTTTAGATCAAGTGCGTGGGCAAGGCCCCAGGTTGTGCTCACGGGCCAGCACAGTGACTTGATCGATCCGCTCGTTGAAAGTTTTGGTTTGGAGGTCCACCATCACTTGCGTGTGATGCAAGCGAACCAGTCACTTGCATCGGTGACTGGGCGAATTTTGGAGCGCCTCGATCAATTGCTGCTTGATCAGCAGCCCGTAGCGGTTATCGGGCAAGGCGACACCGCAAGCGTTCTTGCTGGGAGCATGGCAAGCTTTTTCAGAAGCATACCCTTCGCCCATGTTGAGGCCGGCTTGCGCACCGGCAATTTGCTTGCGCCGTTTCCCGAAGAACTCAATCGTGTTCTGACCAGTAAGATGACCCAGTGGCATTTCGCACCGACAGAGACGGCAAAGAGGAACTTGGTCTTAGAGGCAGTGCCCGAATCGAGGATTTGGGTCACCGGCAATACGGTAATTGATGCTTTGAAGCTCTGCCTCGCGCGACATAATGCTTTCAGTACGGAATCGATCCAAAATCTGAAACCGAATCCACCGATCGCATCCGTCTTTGCTTCCGGGAACCAGCTCGAATGGACCCGGTTTCTTGAGTCAAACCGCGAGATGGTCTTGATCACCGCGCATCGAAGAGAAAATTTCGGACCAGCCTTGCAATCAATTTGTCGTGCGATCCTAGAGCTTGCATCGCGCTACCAAGATCATGATTTCGTCTATCCTGTTCATCCGAATCCACAAGTTCGTGACGTGGTCGGATCGATGCTTGTTGGGCTGCCGAATGTTTTTCTGATGCCGCCCGCCGATTACCCCATCTTTTGCCTCTTGATGCAAAAGGCACGCTTGATATTGAGCGATTCGGGAGGCGTACAGGAAGAGGCGCCGGCACTTGGTACACCCGTCTTGGTTTTACGCGAGGAAACCGAGCGACCCGAAGCGGTAAGGCTAGGCTGTAATCGACTCGTGGGTACTGACACGCAACGGATTGTTGATGGTGTGGAGACTCTTTTTTCGCAACCTGAAGAGTATCGGGCAATGGCAAATGCAGGGTCCCCTTATGGGGACGGTTTGGCGGCGCAGCGTATCGAGGCAGTCTTACGTGACCATTTCGCCTAACGACGACTTCAGATGAAGCGGCGCTTCACAAAGTATCTCGTTGATCAACTCCTCCGACGAAGAGTTCGAGGAGGGGCGTTGTTGTGCTGAAAGTCTGGGCTCAAGAAGGTGCGGAAATCTGTCCGTGAAGGTGATCTACCTGTCGCCGGTTCCTCTGCAAAGCTTCGCGCAAAGGCCTCACCATTTTGTGCATTGGTTGCGCAAGGCCTTCACAGCTGAAGTGCTCTGGATTGAGACCCCGCCCATACGCTTCCCACGCTGGTCAGACTTAAGCCTAATGGCGGCAAGTGCCAGTGTGGGCACAGCAAGGGGTGGGGAGCAAACACAGTCTTGGGTCCATGAACCTTGGATTGTGCGTCTGCGACTACCTGGCTTGCCATTCGAACCGTCATCGATTGGCCGAACAATCAACCAACTGGCATGGGGCCCAAGTCGAGCGAGGATCGCCCGTTGGTTGTACAGCGGTTTGGGTCGCCGCGGTCGCGGGTACTCTAAAGCATGGCTTGTGGTTGGAAGACCCTGCCATGCTGCGCTTTGGCTCCACCAGTGTTTCCCAGAGCTGTCAGTGGTCTACGACGTCATGGATGACATGGCAGCTTTTTATCACGGCGCGTCAAGCAACTGGGTAAGGCAATGCGATAACGCACTCGTTGGCATTGCAAGCGACATCATGGTTTCATCGAAGAAGCTGTTGCAGCGTTATCAGCAGCGCACACAAAACTGCCACTTTGTGCCCAACGGTTTAGCAATTAGCGAAGGACGTCTTGGAGATTTAAGGACGATGCTAGAAATAAGGAAAGGGCAAAGCGCCAAGCATAAGCACCCCGTGTTTGGGTACATTGGATCCATTGCAGCGTGGTTCGATTGGCTGCTGATTGTTGAACTTTGCAGGAGGCTGAAGTCTGAAGGATTCCAACGGTTCACGATAAAACTTATCGGACCGATCCATGTTGAAGTCCCTAAGGATCTTCCGCATGAAGTGATAATTAAACCGCCGATCTCCCAAGAGATGATTTGGGACGAATTGGAAAAATTTGATATCGCATTAATTCCGTTCAAACAAACGCAGCTTACCGAATCGGTAGACCCCGTTAAATTCTACGAGTATCGAGCGGCTGGTCTGCCAGTGTTAAGCAGCCACTTTGGAGACATGGCTTTACGCAACGAAAGCGACGGTGTATATTTTTTTGAAGCGGTGCTCAAGGGACAGATTACGATCGAGGCGATTCTACTTGCCAATTCAATTCCCGATGCGAGCTTTTACAACAATCATTGTTGGTCGACTCGATTTGCTAGGCTTGTTTGTTTTAAGGAAACGCTAAGTACGACTTAGGCCTCGAACCAAGGCAAGTAGCTGTTTGCGGTCGGTATCGCCGGTTGTAGGTGGCCAGGCAGCGCTTCGAAAAACCCTAAACGCTTCAACAGGGAAGTCTTTAAAATCATGTTCTCCGATTCGACTTTTGTGGTCCAGTGACAAGGGTTCCTCTTCCAGGTACGGGGAAAGAAAGAGGGCAAATCCCTTCGTGTGCTCAAGCACTTTCTGAATAAAAGCTTTCGGCTGAGCTAAGTGTTCAATTGCGTTTGAGCAGTAAACAATATCCCACTGCTCGGTTCGAGCGACCGACTCGATCGAACTGTGAATGAAGCGCACGAGAGGATACGATAGCTCAATGAAAGCTCTGCGTTCGTCTGTGATGTCAAGTACTGAAACGTCGAGTTTAGGACCAAGAAAATCAGATCGATGCATTTGTGATATCAAACCGGCTGCAGCTCCGAATGCCGGACCAATATCAAGGAAACGCAGGGTTTCGTGCCTCGGATAGCGCGCAAGCAACTCCTGAAGAACGGGATAGATATCGATAAGAAAACAAAGAGCTTGGGGGTTGTTGCAACTGAGCGCGTATTCTCCGATTCGACGATCGGTTCCCGCTAGGGCAATTTGTACTTCCTCGATACATTGGGCACAAAACTTGGGCGGTAGGTGCCGCAACAGCAGTTTAAGCAGCCAGCTTGATAGCGACTTTTTCCTTCGAGTCAAAGGTGAGCCTCCCAAACTGTCTGAAAGAGGCAGGCTCCTTGCTCAGATCCATGATGCTCAAGCATCACATGAGCGACAGGGTCGATCATGTCATAGCCGTGTATGGCACGTTCGCAAAACAAGTAAACTCCAACACGGTAGCGGCCCTTGTTTAGGGGAATCCTTGATATCGTGGCTGAGATGTATCCAATGCCATCTTCGGTGCGCGGGATTAATAGACTTGCACTCTTTGACAGTGCAGTGCCTACAATTTTGCCGCCTTCTGTAGACAAGACTAATGCTGCTGTCGGTGAAGGAATGGACGGGTCGCTGGCAAATCGCATGCTCACTTCGAGCGTAGAAAGTAGTGAGGTACCGCTGAGCTCTTTACCGGTTACGCCATCAAGGCTGACCGTGACCTCGGTAAAGCGTGCATCGTTTTGAGGTGCTTTGAATCGAACCGATTGGCCTGCACTGTGATCAAAATCAGGGGCCTTGTTCACTTTCAACGCTTCAGTTGATTGTTCAACTCGCGGAGCGTCCGTTGGCTGGGCCGAACCGTCGAGCGAATATGCATCGATGAAATCTTGATACGGCAGTATCACTTCGCTTAGGGCACCTAAGCGCTGAATCTTTCCTCGATGTAACCACAGCACACGATCGCAAAACGCTTCGATGTGAAAAAGTACATGGGAACAAAACAGGATGGACGTTCCCCTTTTCCGGATCTCCATGATTCGATCAAACGACTTTCGGCGAAACGCTCCGTCCCCAACCGATAAGGCTTCGTCGATGATCAAGATATCGGCGTCAACGCTGGTCGCAATTGCAAAGGCTAAGCGAACCTGCATACCGCTCGAATAGGTCTTTACAGGCTGATCAATATGGTCACCAATGCCTGCAAAGTCGATAATTGAATCGAGCCTACTCTCGATCTCATACTTTTCCAGTCCAATGGTCGCCGCATTGAGATAAATGTTCTCGCGCCCGCTGAAGTCAGGGTTAAATCCTGCGCCGAGCTCAAGGATTGCGGCAATCCGTCCTTGTGTTCTGAGTTGGCCTTCCGAGGGGTGAAGCGCTCCGGAAATTAGCTGCAACAAAGTTGATTTCCCAGCTCCATTTACGCCGATTACGCCCAAAACTTCACCCTTTTTCAATTCGAACGTTACGTTATGCAGAGCGGTAAAACTGGCGAAATTCTTTTTACGATTTGGCATAAAAAAATGAAGAAGTCGATCGACCGGATGGCGATATAGGCGGTAACTTTTCCCTAATTGCTTCGCAACGATCACATCAGGCAGATCGGCCGATCCTACGACCCTATCATTTTGTTGATGCTCAGAGGACATCTGCAAACCCTCGCTGCAGTCCTCGAAATAGAACGATTGCCGCGCCACAAACTGCCGCAGAAATGAAAAAATGAGTTACCCAGTCTGAAAACACGAGATTCTGATTGTTTAAGAGAATTTGACGAAGTGACTCTGAAGCCCAAGCAAGCGGGTTGGCCTCGAACAGACCTCTCAGCTGCAGAGGTATTGCATTGAGAGGATAAAAAATTGGGGTGAGAAACATCAGCAGGCTATTGACAGCAGGCATGATCTGACCGATGTCTCTCACATAAACTCCAACGCTGGCAAGGATGAGGCTTAAGCCGAGTCCATAAAGGGCGATCGGTATGAGCCAGGCAATGGCCCACAGCATTACCCAGGAAATTTTCCCCAAGATTGCGAGCACCACGCTTGCAATGCAGAAAGCACTCAGGATGTGAAGCATGGCAACGGCAGCGGTAACGATCGGTAGCAAGGCTAAAGGAAAGCGTACCTTGGTTACAAGGCTCGGCTGAGAAATGATCGCAGACGGTGATCGAGATAAAACTTCGGCAAAAAAATTAAATACAGCGAGACCGGCGAGTACATTCAGTCCGTATTCGGTCGCACTGAGTACGCTTGTGCCGCCCGGATCCTGATCGAAAGCAACACCTGCCAATGGCCAGCGCATGTTCATAAAAAAATGGAAAACCAGCGTGAATACGCTGATTTGGGCAAGCGGTTGAAGGATCGGCCAAGCTAAGCCTAACCAGGATCCGCGGTAACGACCGCCCAGATCGCGTTTGAACCATTGCGAGAATAAAAAAAACCACCGGCTCATGTTTTGTGAAAGTCTAGATGAGGAACCGTGCACGATACACCCGAGTTGTGGTCCAATCCATTCGCATGAGGGGCAATCGCGTCGAAGAACACTGGTCACAATGGCAGCGTGAGCAAGAGTCAGACAAGCGCCTTGGCACGCACCGGGGCTATGTTGACTGGGCAGATCATCCAACCGTGTGGAACCTAGTGTCAAAGGAAGCCTTTGGTACTTCAGGTCAGAGATCTGTGATCGGCGATTTTGCTGACTTTCTTGCTTGCCTTATGAGCCCTTTCGAGAGGCCGAATGCACTGAGCCTGTGCTGCGGGAATGGAGATTTCGAAAGGCAACTGGTTCGCTCTCGCGTTCTTGAGACCGTAGATGGCGTGGACTTAGCATCTGCAAGGGTGCGCGCCGCGCAAGAGCAGCTAGCCAATGAGGTCGCGATTCAAGAGCGATGCCGATTCTGTGTGGCGGACGTCAACCGACTTTCCTTGAGGCCTCGAACTTACGATCTGGTGATTGCCAAATCCGCGCTTCACCATGTGGAATCGCTCGAGCGGCTCTTCGAGGAAATATATTGGGGATTAAAAACCGAAGGATGCATCGTTGCCATGGACTTTTTTGGGCCTTCTCGTTTTCAGTGGTCTGATCTTCAACTGGAACTTGCCCATCGACTGTGGACCGAATGTGTGCCCTTTGAAATTCGCCAACGTGCGAAAGCCGATGGCCTAGCATACCTTGAAAGACCAAGCTTGGATGCGATGATGAGACTTGACCCTTCTGAAGCCGTGCGGTCCTCTGAAATTTTGGCGGTAGGGCTTGAATTGTTCACGCTTGAACAGGAAATCCCGCTGGGTGGAACCCTTATGAACCTGATGCTGTGGGGAGACCGCGTCAACTACTTCGACCCCGGTGCGGAACCCCATAACGAATGCCTTCAGCAAGCGTTTTTGCAAGAACGGCAATGGATTTTAGAAGGACTCATCGAAAGCGATTTCCGGCTTATTGTGCTGAAACCGAAAAAGAGGACGCGATCATATGCGTGATCGAGGATGGGAGTCGGAGCTCTATCCCCTGCGCACACTTCAGCTTGACCAGCTTGGCATTTGTCTGTGCATCGCGCCGCATCCCGACGATGAGATTTTGGGCTGTGGCGGACTTCTAGCTTTGCTCGCTCAACAGTCGCAAAGCTGCGGGAGCTTGATCCTTACCCGCGGTGAAAGCGCGTCAGGCGATGCTGCATCGCGGATACATGAATCCGCGCAGGCCGCGGCGATTCTGGGTATGCCGCCACCGACCATTCTTGACGAGGGCGATCGACAACTGCGCTATGGTGAATTGCTAATCTCCAGGGTACGGAAGGCAATTGAGTGTCACAAGGTGTCGACGCTGCTGCTGCCTTCGCTGTCCGAACCGCACCCAGACCATCAGGTTACAGCGCTGGTAGGCCTAGCTGCTGCCGCTCAGGTTTCGATGTGCAGTCGTATCCTTTTTTACGAAGTCGGGGCACCGATGCATCCTAATTGCTGGATCGATATCGATTCCGTATCGGATAGAAAATGGCTTGCTGTAACTGTTTTTGACTCACAACTGAAGCTCCAAGCCTATCTGGCGATGTCAAAGGCGCTGGCTGAGGTTCGCGCGTTTGGACATCGCAAGATTCACGCGAATGCAGGTACTGAGTCGGTCAGATACGCTGAAGCTTTTTTTGAATTAGATCTGCGCGACTACCGCATGAACGGGCCTTTATCCGCGCTACCCCAATGGCCTTGGGTGCGCATGCGGCAGGGCCTGGTTAATACACCTGAGGATTTGTCCAGTGTTGTCGTCTTGATCCGAAGTATGGATCGATCTTGTATTCACGAATGCATAGCGAGTGTTTTTGCTCAAACCCATCGACCCCTCGAGATCCTGATTGTCAATGCAACAGGCAAGGTTCACAACAGTCTGGATCAGTGGAAAATTCGATGTTTGGAAAGTCTGGGCGGCTTAAATGACCGCAGGGATAGTTTAAAGGTTACAGTAATTAATCCCAATGGGGATCATGAGTTATCACGATCGATGGCGGCAAATGCTCTACTTGACGCTGCAAAAGCGAGGGCAACTTACCGTTATGCCCTTTTCCTAGATGATGACGATCTTATCGATCCTAACCACATTGAACGTATGGTCGCGGTCTTGGATCTTTCAAGCGAAGCGGTTGCCGCATACACCGGAGTGAGAGTTCTTGACGGGGAAGGACAAACAAAGGCGACTTACGATCTACCCTGGTCTCGCGAGCGACTAATGGGTATTAATTTTCTACCAATTCACGCGGTACTTTTCAGATTAGACCCGGTATACAACGGAAACGTTGCCTTTAGCGAAAATCTTCCCGTACTTGAAGACTGGGATTTCTGGCTGCAGATGTCACGATTGGGTCGGTTCATTCAGTGTCCCGGCGTATCGGCAAGTTATCGCCAGGCTCTAGGACAATCACATGTGGCAGATCAGGATCATCCCAACTATTGGAAGAACTGGCACCGAAAGTTGATTGGTGACCTTATTCAGCAAAGTACGGCAGATGAATTGGCCAACTGTTTGTCTTGGCATGCATTGGAATTGGAAGGTAACCGCTTAAGTACCTTTGATCAAAAGGCTGTGCTGGATCAAGCGCATCAGAAAATAGATTCGTTAAAAGAGACTTTGAGTGGCTACGTCAAAAAGCTAGATCAGATGACAAGTCAATTGACCGAAAGCCATGTTAACCAGCAATTAGAACGCTCAGAGAACGAGCGACTGAGATTAGAAAAGCAAGTTCAATTGTTAGAGCAGTCTAATGTTTATGAGGCCGAGCTTCGACGTGTTAATGCGGCGCTGTATCACGAGGCAAATGAGGTGGTTCGGTTACAAGCAGAGTTACAACGCATTTCAGAGCTTGCAAAAACCGACTACGCGACAGCAAGCAGCCTTCAAAGAGAGCTCGAGGGCTTGAAGTCGGCGATTCAACTGCTCGATAAAAGGCATGCCGAAGCTCAAGCTGCGATAAGCATGGTTTCGCTGGAAAGGGATCAGGCAATTGCGACTTTAACGATGGTCGTGAATTCGCGTGGATGGAGGCTACTTCAATGGCTAAGGCGATGGTTTAGACCGTAACTCAGGTGACGATCTCTTGCTCGTTTTCAAGGAAATCGATATCAAGTCTGAGAGTCAGTCTCGGGCACTCTTTTGCAAAACCTTCAAGCAGCCGATGTCGGAGGCAACATGGCGCTGGAAGTATCACGGCCTGCCGTCAGATTTGCCGATAAAGAGTTTTTCCGTTGGTGGATTCACACCCGAAGGCGAGCTGGTTGCGCACGCGGGAGCGCTGGTTTTCCCGGGATTGGCCGGGGAATCGACCGAGTCGGGTGAAGAAGTCGGCAACGGGCTGCTAGTCCAAGTTTGTGATGTCATGATCTCAGACGAATGGCGAGGACCGCTGCCCAGCGGCCCGATTTATCCCAGGCTGATGAACTTTTTGCGGGAGCGACTAAGGAGTCGCTCAACCCATTGGTTTGCATTTGGATTTCCGGGTCTAAGACCATTTCGCCTGGGCGCACGATTGGGGTTTTATCGGGGTATTCAGGCCTTGACATTGCAGGCATGGGCTGGACCTGGACCTTTAGAGCCGTCAGGGCGTATAAGCGTTGAGTCCTTGCCGTGGACCGCTTCGCTTGGTTGGTTTGACGATTTTTGGCACACAAGTCGAGGTCGCTTTCGCCGACCGCTGATCGCCCGCGACGCCGCGTATATGCGCTGGCGTTATGCTCAACACCCGCAATCGGTTTATCAGCTATGGGTAGTTTCGCGACGTATCGGCCCATTTCGAAAACGAGTGGGATGGTTAGTCATTCGAAAGTGTCGCGAGGGGTACTTACTTGTTGACGGATTGTTTCGAGGACAAATGATTCCAGGCCATCATCAACATGCTGGATTTGAACGAAAAGCGCTTCGCCGCCTTCCATTCGTCGATGAACCGCTAGAGTCAGCTCTTGCAGTGTCAGCACTTCGTGCAGCGTTGCCAGGCGGGCAAACTTTGTTGTGTTGGGGTGTTGCAGACTTGGCCTCGCTAGATTCTCGAGTGGCCCCGATTATTGCCATGCGATTCCTCGGCGAAAGCCCCACTGATACGATGGACCAGCAAGGGATGCATTTTCCGAATTCGGCGCATCAGGAACTCCAATTCACGCCAGGGGATACCGACGTTTTTTAACACTTCTCTGCTCTAGTTGGGCGGCAAGTCGTCTCCCGAATCGTCGCAATGGATCCTCCCAGAAAATGTGGGTTGCGGCAGCGCCAAAAATTGTGAGAAAAGTTGCCCATAGCGCGCGGTCATAAAACGGGAAGGCGTGAAGCGTTGAATGGAGTGAGTCCATCAAATTCAGTGCCGCCATATGCAGCAAATAGATCCCATAGCTTAACTTGCCACTCCAGATCGCGATTGCCTCTTTGGCGCGAAGCTTCAGATTGAGGATTTTTGCGATGACGCCCTTCGCCGATCTATATCGGGTTTCCTCTGCACGAATGAGGATCAGCAGACCTGCAAGCATGAGTGTGTAGCAACCTGCTGCGAGTAATCCCATTTGGCCGCGGAGTATGCTCGTGTTGATACCCTCGTCACCGACCTGAGCAAAGTGCGAAGCAAGCGTTGCCCACCCGATGATTCCGGCAAAAATCAGGTAACCGCCTTGCATCGTGATCGTCTCACTGCCCCGATCAAGGTTTCGAATCAGTCGCCAAAGCCCAATGCCAAGCGAAAACTCGATGGCTAGGCCTGGCAGATGGTGAAGAACAATGAACCATTGGTTTGAATTGCTGAAGTCTGCTAGCTGACCGAGAAGTCCGCGAATCAAGAGCGCGATAACAAAAAAGCTGATTCCAGCGAGGGGCCATCGTTTGATGGCAAAGGCGAACAGGGGCAGCAGTAGGTAAAACTCGACTTCTGCTGGCAAGCTCCAAAAGGGCGGGTTGTAGTAGAAAGCCATCGTTTTCGATTGAAAAAAGCTGAAACTTAAATGCTCGAGAACATAGAGCAACGGGTCCCCGTTAAGATGTTTTTGGCCGATATAAATCATTAATGCAAGCAGATAAAGTGGGTAGATTCTGAAGAATCTTCTCAGCCAAAACGTCACGAGACTCAGTTCTTTTCCAAAGAGGTAGGGACCGAATACATAGCCGCTCAGGACGAAAAAAAGGTCTACACCCGTGTGTGCGAAACGGAAAAAACGGTTGTCGGTTTCGCTGAAGGCCCAAAAATGCGTGTACAAAACCATTGCGGCAGCTAAGCCGCGCAGCAATTCGATGAGCAAGTACTCATTGCGGGTCACGTGTTCGGTGGATGCCATCACAGCTCGGGGCACAAACAGCCTGCCGTGCGCAGACCGCCCGCCATGCACAAATCGTCCGCCAAGCACAAATCGTCTGGATTGTGCGGATTGTCACGCCGAATCACGGTTTGGATGTTGATAATTGAGTTTGGCGATCGAAAGATCAAATCTAACATCGTTGTTTCAGCGAGACTATGTCTGCGAAGAATTTTTGGGTGCAACCTGTGCAGCGCGAAAAGTTGATGCTTGGTGCCTCGACGCCGTTTGGGATGTCAGCGAGCAGAGCGTTTTTGTTCATGTTGAGCTTTTCCGTGCTCGTGATTGCGGGCCTATCGAGCCCTTTGCATGCTCAAGTCGCTGCAGGCAGGGTGCAAGCGGGCTCGATCGCGAGCGTTGCGCTTGCCGTCGGTGAAACCGTTCGCCTGCGTGGCGGGAAGGCGGAGGCACTGCGCGTTGGCATGCCGCTTGAAGCCGGAGATCGTGTCCGAACAGGCATGGACGCGGTCGCAATCCTGGTTTTCGCTGATGACGGTCGTATATCCGTAAGGCCCAACTCCGAGCTTTGGATCAGGCAGTACGACATCGACCCGCAAGGAACGAATACCCGGATTGAAATGGAATTGGTTAAGGGGATGGTCCGGCAAATATCGGGAAATGCCTCGCGAATGCAACCCGAACGCTATCGACTCAGCACGCCAGTGGCAGCAATCGGCGTAAGGGGCACAGACTTTCTTGCAAGGATCAACCTGGATGCAGTTGAGACGCTGGTTCAGGAAGGAAAGATTTTCGTGCAGGCAAACAACCTGCAAAGCTGCACTCAAATTGACTGTGGTGCAGTGCTTGGTCCAGGGCAGTCGGCAGGCTCCTACATGAAACTATCGGCCAGCGGCAACATCGAGCAACGAGCTTACCGTTCAGCTGACGTGGAGCAGAGCTTTGCGCTGAACCTGGTGATGCAACCTAGTGCTCGCCGCAACGCGGTCGCTCTGGCTGCAGATTTGCAACGACTAAAGCTCAGCGATGCTGAACTGCCCGCTGGGGCTCAGTTCATTTCAGACACGATCTTCACGGTGTCTCAAGCCAAAGATCTGAACGTAAATCTAACAATTGGCACCGGTTCGGTATCGCCGGGAACATCAGTCGGTGCATCTGTGGGCAGCAATCCCGAAAGTGTGGGCGGAGGTCCGAGCGGGTTAGCGCCTGCTCCACCTTCAAACTTTGCGACCAACACGTCCGCTCTGCTCGAGCGTCAATTGGTTTGGGGCCTTTTTTCTCAGGCTTCAATCCTTCCTGATCAGTGGGTGGTGACCTACGCAGATGCAAAAGAGGGAAGGCATGTTACCGTGGGAGAACTTGGACAGTACGCGCTCTGGCGACGTGGCCAAACCGGCCCGCTAGATGCGGCATTGATAGGGACCGCAAGGTTTGATTTATTGGGTGCACAGGCCGTGCTCGAACAGTATGGAGCCGTCACCGCTGCTCTGGTGAATGCCGCGACCTTAGAAGTCAATTTCGACCGTTCTATTTTTTCTGCCGGCGTTGATCTGCAGCATCAGGCGACGGGGGCACAAACGATCAGGGTAGCCGGTATCGTAAACAGTGAAGGTGTGTTTGTTGGTACAAACAACAGCGAGCGGGTAGCCGGGGCGCTGAGCAGGGATGGCTCGGAGGCGGGTTATTTATTCTCCAAGGACACGGCAGTGGGCCGATTGCGTGGGATCACGCTCTGGGCTCGAACGAAGTAGACCGTTCAGAGCCATCTTCGCATCCATGCGTTTGGCCGCGGTTGGGCTTTGCACGCTGTTGCCGGTCGTGGTTCTCGGCGCAGCGTTAAACCCGGTTGAGGAAGCTGAGCGTTCCCTCGAGCAAGCCAGACGAGCGATTGCAGACGGCGCGCTCGATCAAGCAGAGTTGAAGCTCGAGCGGGTTTTGATGTTCATGCCTGAGCATGCGGAAGCCCGTGTGATGCTCGCCTCGCTGATGGCGCAGCTGGGCAGGTTGGAGACCGCGCTTTTGCTCCTGGAAAGCCTCATTGACGATCCTCGCACGGCCGATGACTACAGGCAACGGCTGCGCGGCATTTATGCCCTGATTGCTCAAGCGCCACGGTTGGCATCGTTAAGCCAATCGTCCATGAACCTGGAGTCGCAGTCAAGAGGTCAGTCCTACTGGCGGGGTGAGCTTGGCTTTGGGCAGACGAGCAATCCGCTGTCGCGGACGTCGGCAAGCGAATTGCCCCTCACGATCGCCGATTCGGTGATTAATCTCCCCCTGAATGACCGGCCCATCCGAGGTAATCTGATTCAGGCCTCTGTAGCTAGGCTCGGGCAAAATCAAGGCTTCGACTTAAATCTCGCAAGCATTTCTCCTTTGGGGGCCCAAGCGCCACAGGCAAATGCGGCACGACTGTCCGCCTGGGGTCCAGTTGTGGGTCCGGTTTTTTGGCAAGCTCAGGCGCAGCAAAGCCTGGACCATCAGAGGCGCAACAGCCTCGGGCTGGGCTTGTCTGAGGCCCGACACCGATTCACGTTGACCGCTTTCAACGAGCCGACGCGTGATGAGGCGGGACAGTTTTTGCGCTATGAGCAGCGTTTGCTACCAGTGCTTGGCGGGATTTGGAGCGTTAGCCTCGAGCGCGGGCGTTACACCGGGCGCTTGCCAGATTACTGGCGAGCCGCTGCCTCTGCCGAGTACTCCGTAGGAAAGCAGCGGTTTTTAGTCGTGAATTGGGGTTTGCAGGGTGATTTTTCAGGCTACAGTCCGCTGCTTGAAAACAACAGTCGTCGTCGTCTCGACACGCGCTCCGTTGCATACGAGCAACACATTGCAATTAGCAAACAAAAAGTCTTTGTTTTACGAGCTCTTGCAACCGAAAGACGAAGCAATTTGGCAATTTTTAGTTTCCGAGACGTCGGACTCCAGGTATCCTTTGTATCAACTTGGCTGTAGCACCGGTGATGTTTGCCGGTTTTGTGAATTTGATCACACAGCCTTGCGGGGTCAGACACATAATTTGGGCTTGCGATCAAGTAAACTCAAGCCACATGCCGCTTACTCATAGGAGATTTTTGAATGGCAACGAATTCAGCACTTTGGACATCCACCAAGCAGACTGAGATGTACCGCTTTTTTGCGGTCGCATTTAACGCCGCCCCTGGCACCACGTACATGGACCAACTCTATGAGGCAGTCACATCTGGGATGAGCACGGAGGCGATCGTTGAAGTCTTCACAACCAAATCCCAGTTCACCGACGTTTACCCGCGCTTCATGTCCAACAAGGATTTCGCAACGAAACTCATAAATAACGTTGTCGGGACTTCAGCAAGCGACGCTGCCAAAGCCAAAGCGGTTGCTGACGTAGAAGCCGCAATCAACTCCGGATATTCGCGGGGCAAGGTCATCTTCCAAATCTTCACCAATCTCGCGAGCAAAACCGCCGACGACGCTGATTGGGCCGGCACCGCCAAGCAGATGGCCAATCAGGTTGAGGTCTCCAAGTATTATACCGAGACTCTGCTGCAAGGCGGAGAGAACATGGCGACGCTGAAGAAAGTGATCGCCGGAGTGACGAAAGATACCGTTGTCAACTCCGCAACTGCGCTGCAAGCCGTTGTTGACGTTGCAGTTCCGACGCCAGGGCAGGCGTTACAGCTTACTGCAGGGGTGGACAATCTTGTAGGGGGAGGCGGCGCTGATATCGTTTCTGGTACAGACACCGGGCTTGCCACCTCAACCACCTTCACCACCTCAGACGCTGTTGATGGGGGACTCGGTTCCGATACGCTGGCGCTGACGATCTCGAACGGTACCGCGCAAACTTACCTGCCAACCCGTATTTCCAACGTGGAAAACCTCGCAGTGACCAGCACAGCAGCTGGTGTGAACCACACTTTCAACTTGGTGTCTACCTCTGGCGTGAACCACGTTAACTCCACGGCGTCGGTTGGCGACGTCACGTTTCAAAGCGCGCCGGGCGGCACAAAATTATCGGTGGTAAGCACAAGCGGTAACGTGACCGCAACCGTTCGGTCTACTTCTTTGACGGGCACAGCAGATAATGCTGTTATCGAGCTGTCTGGAGCAACAGGAATTGTGAGTTTCCAGGGTTCATCTCCGACTTCTGGCGATTTCGAGACGGTTTCGGTTAGTTCATCCGGTGCCGCATCTACCCTGCCGCTAAATTCGGTCCTCGGCGGTGCCGGGGTTAAGGCCATGACCATTACCGGTGATGCTGCACTAAACCTTAGTGCAGTTGCCTTACCCACAACGCTACTTACCATCGACGCAAGTGCAAAAACGGCTGGGGGTGTCGCTCTTACGGCAACAGGTCTCAACGCCTCGATCACAGGCGGAGCAGGCGCTGATACGCTTGCTGGCGGTGCGGGCAATGACCTGATTAATGGTGGTGCTGGAAACGATTCAATCACTGCGGGCGCGGGGGCAGACACCGTAAATGCAGGGGCGGGGAACGACACCGTAGTCTACAGCGGTGCGGATACGAAGCTCGACGTGATCGACGGTGGCGAAGGTACGGACACACTTAGCGTGGGTTCTGGCGGGGTTGGGTACACCACGTCATCGACCACTGGAGCTCTCCTGGTCAACTATGGAGAAAAAATTACCGGCTTTGAAACCCTGTCGGCAACTGCAACGGTCGTTCAAAATATGAACGCATTAGCGGGAAGTTCGATCGCTACGCTGCGTGTCGGCGCTGCGAACGCCAGCCTCACTGCGTACAACGCAGGTGCCATCACAGCAGTTTCTGCACCAAACACTGGCACCGTTGCCGTAGGCCTTAAAACAGACGGCACGGCTGACGCTTTGGCGGTTTCTGTGGGGCCTGTGATCACCGGTGGTGTTGGAGGAGCCGGCGCAAGCTTGACGTTAAACGCGACCCAGGTTGAAACTATGACGGTTTCCTCTTCAAAGGGAACTACCGCAAACGCATTAACGTTGGGTTCAACGCTTTTGGGTGATGGCGTATTGGTCGCTGATGATGTAGCCACCGCGACAAGCTTGACCACGATGACACTGAGCGGGGCCGGTGACATCACCGTCACAGGATCGGGTGTCGAAAAGTCGCTGAAAACTGTCGACGCTTCGTCACTCACGGGCGACTTCGGCTTCAGCGGCTCAGGATCGACTGCTGCGATGACGGTGAAGGGTGGAACGGGTGCTAATACCATCACGACCGGTACAGGAAACGACTCCGTGGATGTTTCCGGCACGACCGATGGCAGCAAGGCCAACACCATCACTTTGGGAACCGGTAACGACACTGCGATCGGTAGCGCATTTAACGATACCTTGGTAGGTGGCACTGGCAATGACAGCTTGACTGGCGGTGCTGGCAACGATTCACTGGACGGCGGAACCGGTAACGACTATCTCGACGGTGGTGATGGTAACGATACGCTCGTCGGCAACGCCGGTGCGGATACGCTTATGGGTGGAGCCGGAAACGATACGATGACGATCACTTCGCTCACCACGGGTGACATGATCGATGGCGGAACCGGGACCGATACCCTGTCGATTGGTAGTTCCATCACTGAAGATTCGGCTCCGTCGATTGTCGGGGTTGAGTCAATTTTCGGAACGTCGTCGACGGCGCCTCTGATTATCGACTCTTCGAGTTCGGGTACTACTGCGGCAGACTATCTCACCGTAAACTTTGCTGGCGTAACTGGCGCAACCTCGATGCGGCTAAGGTTGACCGACGGGGCTGGCGTTGATTACATTGAACTCGCTAATCTCGCTTCCCCGCCGACCATTACCTTGGATGACACGGGCAGTAACACTTATGTCTTAAAGGCATCAGGCACAGGTGCGTTTAAGTCGACCCTCAACGCCGTTGCGACCGGTACGAATGCTGTAACCAACACGGCCGACGCGACGTTCAGCGGCTTTAGCTCGGTTGCATTGACCGCAGCGCTTTTGGATACGGCTTCAGTGGCTCAGGTTTCGACACTCGGAACAATGCGCTTGTCGAGCGTATCGGGTCTCACGCTTGCAACATCAGGTACGAGATCGTCCCTGTCCGGCTCGACTGACTTTTCAACGCTTGCTATCACGGGAACCTCGCTTGGAACCATCAGCGAGAGTGCGGGTGCTTACGCCAAGGTTAGCTATGGTGCGATTTCGGCAGGCGATGGTGTGACCTCGATTGCTATCTCCGGTGGAACTGGATCCGATGTGACAACGGGTGCGATTACCGCTTCTGGATCGCTGATTGATACCGTGTCGATCACGTCGGGTGAGTCTTCGACAACCAATAGCTTCGGCACGATCGATGCAAACACCGGTACAATCGCGTCGCTGACGCAGACGGTTGGTTTTGCAGCGGCTGCTCATACTTCTACCGTGAGTGCCGCAGCAATCACGAAGGCGGCTGTTACCTACGGTACAGGGTCCACATCGGTACTCACCTTTGGTGACGCTACGGACGCGATGGTGTTGAGCTCGCTGACCCTTGCCGGCCGGCCGACATCCGCATCGGTTAACTTGATTGGCACCTCTGCGGTCGTTTCAGCTGCTGGTATTGAAGGAACGTCAGCGGTAACGATCACGTCGACCCTAACCGGTGCCTTGACTGCAACGGGGGGCCCTGGTGCTGACGACATTTCTGGTGGTGCCGGTAACGACTCACTAAGTGGTGGGGCTGGTATTGACACATTGAGGCCAGGTGCAGGTGCAGACACGGTTGATGGTGGGGCTGGAGCTGATATCATCACTCTAACGACTGACGGTGCTTCTGATACGATTAGGCTTGGGACGACCGCGTCTAGTGCCGACACAATATCTGGCTTCCTTGTGGGTGCTACGAATGGCGATATCCTTCGCTTCGCGTCGGGCACTTCGGGAGGTGTTGCACACGGCACTTCTGCAGCTGTTACAGGAGACATTGCGACCCATTCGGTGGCGGGAAACCTAGCTGCTACGGCGGGCGTTTTTGCATACCGTATCGCAACAAATACAGCAAGTTCGTCTGTGGCCGATCTTCTGACGGCAATTGGGGGAACGATTACAGCCGCTAACGCAGCGGACGTCCTTTACTTCTTGGTGGATAACGGCACAGATACTTTTGTGTATCGCGGTGCTGCATCAGGGATAACCGCAAATACGGCGATCACTGCTGATGAGATTGCACTCGTTGCGACCCTTACGGGCGTAGCTGATGCAACGGCGGTTGTGTTCAACAATATTGGATTCAGCGGCTAAGGCGTCGAGCTTTCTTAAACAAGCCCCGCCCCTCACAAGGGGGTGGGGTTTTTTTTATTTATGGCGCTACCCAAACACATCAATATCGGCTGCGGCTTTGACCACCGAGCGGGATGGCTCAATGTGGATAGCTTTGCAGCCTGCAAGCCGGATCGGCTGATCGATCTGGAGCAGTTTTCCTGGGATCTACCCTCGGACTACTTGGCGTCAATGGGATGACTGGATCAAGCGGGGTGTGGGCAACACGATGCTTGCGCATCTGACGGCGGTGGACTTTGAGATTGTGGAGATGGTCCAGGTGTTTCACCCGGGTTGGTACAAGCGGCATACCGACGGGTTGATGAGCTTGGAGCAGCTACGCGAAGCGGCCTTGATCCACTGGGGCGTGGTGCGTGAGATTCAGGTCAAGCTTAGGGCGGTGAAGGGTTAAACTGGCGGTTTACCATTTGAACGCTTTGCCGTGAAGCAGACACCTATCCACGACCAACATAACCCGGATTTGCTTGCCCTGGTGCCGCTCACATCGAGACGGCTGATCGAGATAGGCTGTAGCTCGGGTGCGCTGGCAAAAGCGTTTAAGCAAAAGGTGCCAGAAAGCCACTATGTGGGGGTTGAGATTGATCCGGGCTACGCAGAACTTGCAAAGCGCTACTGCGATGAGGTCATCGTCTGTGACCTGGATCAGGCCGATGATGCCTTTTGGCAGACCCATGAGGATCGGGACTGTTGGATCTTTGGTGACACGCTCGAGCATTTGAGGGATCCCTGGGCGGTGTTGCGCAGGATAAGGCGCCATATGCCCAGCGGTGGCAGTGTGGTGGCCTGCATCCCAAATGCGCAGCACTGGTCAATCCAAGCCAAGCTCAGTGTGGGCGATTTCCGCTATCGCGACAGCGGCTTGCTTGATCGCACCCACCTGCGGTGGTTTACGCGTCAGACGATGCTTGAAGCCTTTCGGGAGACAGGCTTTGAGGTTGTCACAGGAAAGCCAAGGTTATTCAACGAGCCAAACCGTGAGCGGTTCTTGCCGATCATTGAGCAGATGGCCCAAGCGGCTGGCGGTGATCCCAAGCAAGCGGTACAAGACGCCTTACCGCTACAGTATGTTATTCGGGCAGAAACCATTTCGAATCGGTGTATCGAACCGGCCCGATGAAACTCGATCGTTGTGACACACCTAAGGAACCCTAGATGACAGACTCCTGGTCACAAGGCTATGTTTCCGATATCGGTTATACATATGGTTATTATCACGAATTAAATCCAGAGCGTGCAGCCTTCGCTCTGCGAATGCAAGGCTTCGCTGCGCCAAGGTTTATCAATGCCTGTGAGTTAGGCTATGGGCAAGGCCTGTCAGTGAACCTCCATGCCGCGGCCAGCGAAATCCGTTGGTTCGGTACCGACTTCAACCCTACCCATGCCGCGTTTGCAAGAGAGCTTTGCGAGGCCTCCGGAGCTTTCGCGAATTTTTCTGACGATAGTTTTGAGCGATTTTCGCAGCGTGACGATCTTCCTGGCTTCGACTTTGTCGGTTTGCACGGCATCTGGTCCTGGATTTCCGAACAGAATCGGGCGCTTATCGTTGAGTTTTTGGCCAAGAAGTTAAACGTTGGAGGGGTGTTGTACATCTCTTACAACACGCTTCCTGGATGGGCGGCATTCGCACCGGTTCGTCATCTGATGACAGAGCATGCTGAGGTGCTTGGTTCTGAGGGTCGAGGGATCGTAAACAGAATCAACGGCGCCCTTGAGTTTGCTGATGGTTTGTTGAAGACACAGCCCATCTTTCTCAAGGCAAATCCCTTGGTCGCTGAGCGAGTAAATAGTTTAAAAGGACATAACCGACACTATCTCGCGCATGAGTACTTCAATCGGGACTGGCATCCCATGTACTTTGCAAGCATGAAGCAGTGGCTCGAATCGGCCAAGCTTCAGTATGCCTGCTCAGCGCATTTGCTTGACTCGATTGATGCGATTCACTTAACGGCCGAGCAACAGAAGTTCTTGCTTGACATACCCGATCCGATGTTTCGGGAGACGGTTCGCGACTTCATGGTCAACCAGCAGTTTCGCCGTGATTATTGGGTAAAGGGGCTGCGTCGGATGGATCCCAAGACTCAACAAGCGCAGATTCGAGCGCAGCCTCTTGTGATGTGCACCGCACGATCAGAGATTCAACTCAAGGTTCAGGGCGCTTTAGGCGAGGCGTCGCTTGCAGAATCGGTATACGGTCCGATTTTTGACCTTATGAGCGATGGAAAGATCCGTACGATTGAAGACATCGAGACCGCACTCTCGGGGTTGTCAAGGCCGCAATTGTTACAAGCGATAACCGTTTCGGTGGGTCAGTCAATACTCCAGCCCGCAACAACTCAGCCAAAGGGTGCCCCTCCACATCAAGCTGCGAAGAAGCTCAATCAATACCTCCTCTGCAGGGCGCAGGGAAGTTCTGATGTCCAGTACCTCGCCAGCGCCGTAACAGGCGGAGGGGTCCAGGTCAATCGATTTCAACAACTGTTTATCGACTCGATTCAATCGGGAAAGCTCGACCCTGCAGCATGGGCAGATGATGCTTGGAATTTGTTGCGTGTGCTGGGCCAGCGACTTCTCAAGAATGGCAGTCCGCTCGAAACGGATCATGAGAATGTCGCGGAGTTAAAGGCACAGGCTGAAGCCTTCGCCAATTCGAATCTACCGGTCTTACGCGCGCTCGATGTGGTTGATTAGTCGGTTCTTGGAATGGACCGATCAGTTCTTGCTCGAACCATGACGCTTCCGCCAGCCGCCTCGCCCTCCTTTTCGATTTTCTACGCAGGCGATGCCTACTCGACGGCCCAAAAAATCATGGGTAGGCAAAGCGCCGGAAAGCAACTCATT
>Ga0214921_10003682_pt1 | contig 23220 bp, 25 predicted proteins | sample LL1505_MetaG_FD_177992 | JGI IMG/M metagenome (GOLD analysis project Ga0214921, IMG submission 177992) | Freshwater microbial communities from Lake Lanier, Atlanta, Georgia, United States - LL-1505 | ecosystem: Environmental > Aquatic > Freshwater > Lake | place: USA: Georgia | collected... | reverse complement strand
ACCTATACCCCGCTGATCGATGTCGGGGCCATGTTGGGCTATCGGACCACGCCGCTTGATCCGACCAAGGGTGTGGCCCTTTTGGTCGAAGGCGAGGGCGGTGCGCGCGCGGCCTTGATGGTTGATGCCATCCAGGGCCAGCGGCAGGTGGTGATCAAGTCCCTGGAAGCCAATTACCGACAGGTCGAGGGTATTGCCGCCGCCACCATCCTTGGTGACGGCCGCGTGGCCTTGATCTTGGATGTCGACAATGTCGTGGCCGCCCGGCGACGGGAAAAGGCCCGCAGCGACGCAAAACTGGCAGCGGTAGGTTAGGACCATGACCCCAATGACCCTCTCCTCCAACAGTGCCCTGCGAGAGTTGATCTCGTTTCAGATCGGCGCGCAGGAATTTTGCGTCGACATCATGTCGGTGCGTGAGATTCGCGGTTGGACCCCTGCTACGCCCCTACCCAGAACGCCCGTCTTTGTGCGCGGCGTGATTAATCTGCGCGGCGCCGTCTTGCCGATCGTCGATCTAGGCTCACGCCTCGGTCTGCAGATGACCGAACCGACGGAGCGGCACGTCATTATCGTGACCCGGATTGAAGAACAGCTTGTTGGTCTCTTAGTCGATGCGGTCTGCGATATCATCACGGTGCGTGACGACCAGATTCAGTCGACGCCCGATGTGGCCTCGGACCTTGTCCAACAGTTCGTCAAGGGCATCCTATCGATGGATGGCCGGATGATCAGCTTGATCTATCTGGAACGGGTCTTGCCGGACCGTGAGGCTGAGGCCGCATGAGCGATCAGGCAGATACGAAGCGGCCCGTCAGCGGAAGCAAAAACCTCGTAGAGGGGGAATATCCCTTTACCCAAGAGGATTTTCGTAACATTGCGGCTATGCTGCATGCCGATGCGGGCATCGCCCTGCCGGACTCTAAGGCGACCTTGGCCTATTCGCGTTTGGCCAAGCGCTTGCGGGCCCTAGGACTGAAGAGCTTCAAAGACTATTGCGCGCTGGTCGCCAGCCAAGCCGGTGTCGAAGAGCGCCAAAAGATGCTGGCCTCCTTGACCACCAACGTCACCCGTTTCTTTCGTGAACCGCACCATTTCGACCATCTGAAGACCAAGGTCTTGCCGGACCTGTTGGCGCAGGCCAAACGCGGTGGGCGGGTGCGGATCTGGTCGGCAGGCTGTTCGACCGGCCAAGAGCCCTATTCCATCGCCCTGACCATCCTGTCGCTGCTGCCCGATGCGGGACGCTATGACATCAAGATCTTGGCCTCGGACATTGACCCCAATGTGGTGGCTGAGGGTAAGGCGGGCTTCTATGATGAGGAATCCTGCTCTGCGATCCCGCGCGATCTGATGAAGCGCTGGTTCGTGCCCAATCCTGAGGACGCCTTCAAGCGTTGGGGCGTGGGTGAGGCGGCGCGCGATCTGGTCAGCTTCCGCGAGCTGAACCTGATGGGCCAGTGGCCGATGAAAGGCCCGTTCGACGTCATTTTTTGCCGCAATGTGGTGATCTATTTCGAAGAAGAGACCCAAGCCCGGATCTGGAGCCGCTATGCGCCGCTGCTGGGTCCCGGTGGACGGCTCTATATCGGTCATTCGGAGCGGGTCTCTGGGCCTGCGACAGCGCTGTTTGAGACCGATGGTCTGACCACCTACCGGCTCGTGGGAGGTAAGGCTTGAGCCCCGTCCGCGTCCTGATTGTTGATGACTCCGCCACCATGCGGGGGCTGATCAAGGCTGTGCTGTCGCAAGATCCCGCCATCGAGGTGATCGGAACCGCGTCCGATCCGCTTGAGGCGCGCACCGCGATCAAGGCCTTAAACCCCGACGTCATTACCCTCGATATCGAAATGCCAAACATGAACGGTTTGGAGTTTCTCGAAAAGATTATGCGTCTGCGTCCGATGCCAGTGATCATGGTCTCGACCCTGACCCAGCATGGTGCAGTGGCGACCCTAAAGGCTCTCGAAATTGGGGCCTTTGATTGCGTGGGTAAGCCCATGAACGGGGTTTCGGCCAAGGAGGCCTTTGCCGAGCTGGCCGATAAGGTCAAGATGGCGGCCCGGGCCAAGATGCGCGCCTTCAGTCAAGCGGTGGTCGCCAAACCGCAGGCCGACGCCTTTAAGTCCGATGGTCGGGTTCTGGCCATTGGCTCCTCGACCGGTGGCGTTGAAGCCCTTTTGGCGGTCCTGTCCCACTTCCCGGCCAATTGCCCACCGACCGTCATTACGCAACATATGCCCGCCAGCTTTACGGCCAGCTTTGCCGAGCGGCTCAATCGTAGCTGCGCGGCCTCGGTCTGCGAAGCCAGCGAAGGCGCGCCCTTAGAGGTTGGTCAGATCTATCTGGCACCTGGCGGGGCTCAACATCTAGAGGTCAGCGGCCTTGGCCAACTGCGCTGCCGCCTCAAGCCTGCTGATCTGGTCAATGGCCATCGCCCTTCGGTGGATGTGCTGTTTGAGTCCGTGGCGCGTGCGGTCGGTGGTCAGTCAGTCGGGTTGATCCTGACCGGAATGGGCCGAGATGGCGCGAACGGTTTGAAGATGATGCGCGACGCGGGGGCCTCCACCCTTGGCCAAGATGAGTCCTCTAGCGTGGTCTACGGCATGCCCCGCGTGGCCTTTGAAATCGGCGCGGTAGAGCGTCAGGCGCCCTTGGAGCGCTTGGGTCCTATGGTGCTCAATCTTTGCAATCTAGACCGGCGGGAGAGGGCGTAATGCCAGCGGCCTCGGGAATATCAGTTCTCATTGTAGACGACCAGATGACCATGCGAGCCTTGGTGCGTAATGGCTTGCAGCAACTGGGCTTTACCGAATTTCGCGATGCTGTGGATGGTGAAGATGCCTTGCGGCAACTGATCTCCCGTCCGAGCCATCTGGTTATATCCGACTTCAACATGCCCAAGCTGGATGGATTGGCCTTGCTGCGTGCTATCCGTGGCCATCCCCCGATTGCCAAGACCGCCTTTATCATGCTGACCGGCCGTGCAGACCGCGAGCTGGTGCAGCGCGCCGTGCAGTTCGGGGTCAATAACTATCTGGTTAAACCCTTCACGGTGACGATTCTGAAAGAGAAGATCGAAGCGGTCTTTGGGCCGCTCACATGAGTCTCGTGTCACGCGAACAGGAGCCCCTCGCGCTGCCTGAACGACGTGTGCACGTGGTTCAGGGGGAGCATTATGTCACCGATGACCCAAGCGTCATGCTGACCACCATCCTCGGCTCGTGTGTTGCCGCCTGTATTCGTGATCCCTTGGCTGGTCTGGGAGGCATGAACCACTTCCTGCTGCCTGGCGGTGAGGGTGAAGATGTGACGACCGACTCTGTTCGGTACGGCGCCTATGCTATGGAGCTTTTGGTCAATGGCCTCCTGCGGCAGGGTGCGCGGCGTGAGCGCTTGCAGGCCAAGCTCTTTGGCGGTGCGCGGGTCATCAGCGGCCTGACCGATATTGGCGATCAAAATGGCCGCTTTGCTGAGCGCTATCTAAAGCAGGAAGGGATCAATTTTGCCGGTGGCAGCTTGGGCGGCGAGCGCGCGCGGCGGATCCAATTCTGGCCCATCTCTGGCCGAGTTCGGCAAATGGCACTGGCCAAGGATGAGGCCAGTGTGTTTGAAACAGAGCGGCGGACCAAGCCGGCTGCCCCGGTCGATTCCGGTGCGTTGGAGCTTTTTTGATCATGACACCCTCAAGTCCCGTCCAGGCGCTCGGCTCCACTGATGGTCAGGTCAGCCTGTCCGACGTGATCCAGACCGCGGCGCTCGAGGCTCGTGATTTGGCAGGCATGGGCAATCGGTTCCAAGGCCTCGTGGCCGAACTGATGGCCTCCTCCCAAGGTGTAAGCGGCTCAGAACGGATTGTTCAGGCCCAAGGTTTGGATTCTTTGGTTCAACGCCTGTCGGCCCTATCCGCCTTTCTCGAAGCCCTTGGTCCGGGCTTGCCGCCTGAATGGAAAGTTAATCCGGCCAAAGCCAGCCAAAACCTAACCCTCGATCACTCCGTGCGCCGTTTTGGTCGTCGGGCTGAAGATCGTATTGCCGCGGCGACAAGGCCCGGCGATGTCGATCTATTTTAGAGCTCAGATATGGCATCTGCACCAACCAATCCTAAGGCCAAGATCAATCTCGAGCGGGCGACCGTTCTGTTGATGGAGGCTAGTCCCCAAGGCATGGATATTCTGGTTCAGGTCCTGAATGGATTTGGCGTGCGCACGCCGCTTCGGGCCATGTCGGGTGCGTCTGCGATGGAGATGGTTAAGAGCCATCTGTTGGACCTGATCATCATCGACGCTCAGCTTTCAGACATGGACGGCTATGACTTTGTGAAGTGGCTGCGAACCTCAAAAATTGAACCAAACTGCGCCGCGCCGGTGATTTTCATGTCCGGCCACACCCAAGTGTCCAATGTCACCAAGGGCCGCGATTGTGGTGCAAGCTTCTTGGTCGCCAAGCCCATCGTTCCTCGCGTGCTTCTGGATCGTGTGATCTGGGTCGCCCGGGAAAATCGGGTCTTTATCGAGTGCCAAACCTATTCTGGTCCTGACAGGCGTTTCAAATTTGTCGGTCCACCGCCGGGAACCGAAGGGCGACGCCATGATGACCTGCCGTTAGAGGTGGGCACGGCGAGCACGCCCAACATGTCTCAAGATGCCATTGACTCCTTGCTCCAGCCTCAGAAAGCACAGTTGTGAAGGTAACCAAACGCCGATTTGAAAACCGGCTTTCCAAATTGATCAAGCTACCCGGCGGCAAGACCGTTCAAGAGGCGATGGACGACGCCGAAAGCAATATGGAAGCCATCCGGGACAAGGTTTTGAGTGCGATGGACAAAAAGGTCCTTCAGCTTCTCGACAGTGCCGCGGCCGTGACCGCCGATCCCAGTCCTGAAGCCCTAACCAACTGCTATAATGTGGCCAATGAAATCTTTGCCCTCGCCGGTGCCTTTGGCAAGGTGCAGATGGGTGAGGCGGCCTACAGCCTGTGCGAACTGATCGACCGGTCGCGTGAGGCGGGCAAATGGAGTGATCCGGCTTTCCAAGCCCATATGAACGCACTTCGGCTGATGCGCCATGATGAGACGGAAGAGGGTCAAGAGGCCCGCAAGGTCGTCTTGACGGGGCTCAAAAGTGTTATTGATGCGGTAACCGGGCCGTCCCCAACGCGTTGAGGGTGCTTGATCTCCTCAATCGCGTTCGACCAGCTTGCCCTGGTCCATCACGCGGTAAAAGCAGGACCGAAACCCGACATGACAGGCCCCACCGTCGCCCTGTGGTAGGACCTTGATCCAGACGGCGTCCTGATCACAGTCCACGCGAAGTTCAGTGACCTGCTGTACCTGGCCACTGGTCTCGCCCTTTTTCCATAGGGCTTGGCGCGAGCGGCTGAAATAGTGAGCCTCACCCGTATCAAGGGTCAGCTTTAGAGCCTCAGCATTCATCCAGGCCAGCATGAGCACCTCGCCGGTCTCAGCATGGGTCGCCACCGCTGCGATCAGGCCCCTATCGTCAAAGCGAGGGGCAAGCTCGACGCCGCGCTCTAGCGCCTGCCTGTCAGCAGCGACGGGAAAGGGTGCCAAAGCGATCAGCCCCGGTTTGCGAGGGCGAGGAAGCGGTCCTGCAGGGCTTGGTTGGTTTTGAATTGGCCCGTGAACCGCGTGGTGATGGTGCTGACATGACGGTGATGAACGCCGCGTGTGGACATGCACTGGTGCTCCGCATCGATCATGACCGCAACGCCAGCGGGGTCTAGGCTTTCATTGATGGCGTCCACGATCTGCTGAGTCATGGTCTCTTGCGTCTGCAGGCGCTTGGCATAGATCTCCACGACCCGCGCCAGCTTGGACAGGCCCACGACCCGACTGGTCGGCATGTAGGCGACATAGGCCTTGCCGATGAAGGGGGCCATGTGATGTTCGCAGTGGCTCTCCACCTCAATGCCGCGGAGCATGACCATATCGTCATAGCCCTGCACATCTTCAAAGGTCCGCGACAGTTCCACCGATGGATCCTGCTCATAGCCTTGGAACCATTCGCCAAAGGCTTCGACGACGCGCTTAGGCGTATCGAGCAGCCCTTCGCGGCGCGGATCATCTCCGGCCCAAGCGAGCAGGGTGCGAACGGCTTCCATGGCCTCTTCGCGGGTTGGCTTGATCAGACCTTCTGCGTCTGACCCAAAATTGCCAATGAGGGTCCGGTCTTTTGCCAGAGCATCCATGGGAGAGTCCTTGGGGTTGAGTTGCGCCGGAACGAGGGTTCCGGATGACGCGTGGCACCCTGCACCTCTACGACCAGAAAGCCTGACCGGATCAGTACGGTGGAAACCTGTGATGGCTAGTCGCAGGACAAATAGTTATATGGGCTTAAATTGGCCTTTGGCTAGCCCAACTGAGCCCCAACTTCGATTTGAATGATGTCCATGACCCTGACGCTCCACGACACCTTGGCCCGCGACAAGCGCGTCTTTGAACCTGGCGATCGCAAGCGGGTGACGCTCTATGTCTGTGGGCCCACCGTCTATAACTATGCCCATGTCGGCAATGCCCGGCCCGTTGTGGCCTTTGATGTGCTCTATCGCCTGCTGCGCCGTCTCTATGGCAAGGATGCGGTGGTCTATGCGCGCAATTTCACGGATGTTGACGACAAGATAAACCAGAAGGCTGCCGAAGAGGGCGTTGAGATTGGCGTGATCACGGATCGCTATATCGCCGCCTATCATGCCGATATGGACGCTCTTCTCGCCCTTCGGCCCAATCTCGAGCCCCGTGCAACGGAGCATATGGGCGACATTATCACCATGATCAGCGGCCTCTTGGCCAAGGGCGCGGCCTATGAGGCCGAAGGCCATGTGCTGTTCGACACCCAGAACTATGACGCCTATGGCCAACTTTCGGGCCGCAATCTCGATGACATGATCGCAGGCGCACGGGTCGAGGTGGCACCCTATAAGCGCCACGGGGCTGACTTTGTCCTATGGAAACCCTCCAAGCCGGGTGAACCGGTCTGGGACAGTCCCTTTGGTCCGGGCCGTCCGGGATGGCACATTGAGTGCTCGGCCATGGTCGAGGCCGCCCTTGGCTCGCCCATCGACATTCACGGCGGTGGTCACGATCTGATCTTCCCGCACCATGAGAACGAGATCGCCCAAAGCGTCTGCGCCAAGGCTGGCCCCGGCCATGAACATCCGGTCTATGCGCGCTATTGGATGCACAATGGCTTTCTGACCATGGACGCTGAAAAGATGTCCAAGAGCCTTGGCAATGTGCTGCTGGTCCACGATCTGGTCCAGCAGGTGCCCGGAGAAGCGATCCGATGGGCGCTTCTTTCGGGTCACTATCGCGCGCCGCTCGATTGGACGTCCAAGCTGTTGGAACAGTCGGTCAAGGCACTGGACCGGCTCTATGGCGTGTTGCAGCGGGCCAAGGCGGTCCATATGGACATTCTGGACGATGATGAGGTCCTGTCCCCCCTGATGGATGATCTGAACACGCCCTTGGCCTTTAGCCGTCTGTTTGCCTATGCCGACGATCTGGATCGTTCCATTCGCAACGGTACAGAGGACGGGCCCGAGCATAAGGGCAAGCTGATGACCCTCGCAGGTGTGATGGGTTTCCTTCAGGCCGATCCGGATAGCTGGTTCAAGGGCGGCGCGGATGAAGATCTCAGCGCGCGCGTTGAGGTTCTGCTGCAAACGCGCAAGGAGGCGCGGGCCAATAAAGACTTTGCTGCGGCTGACCGTATCCGCGATGAGCTTAATGCCCTGAATGTTGTCGTTATGGATGGCCCGCAAGGTGCGACCTGGCGCTTCAGAGACTCGACCAATGACTAGTTTTCAAACCCTGCGATCTGCAAAAACCGGGAAGGGACAATGACCAGCTTTTTTGAAAATCGCGCCGGTATTGCCGCGCCCGCTGAGATCGTCTGGGAGGTTCTCTATGACATCGAGAACTGGACCCAGTGGAACCCGCTCTATCCCGAGGTTCAAGGCAGTGTTCGGATTGGTGAGGTCTTGACCCTAAAGCAGATCCTGCCCGGTGGTGAGGAAGAGGTCTTGCGACCGCGTATCACCGAATGGGTGCCGCACAGCCATATCTATTGGCACATGTCTTGGATGGGCGGTTTGGTCAGGGCCCAGCGTTATTTTGAGATCGAGGCGGTCAGCGAGACGGGCAGCATCTTTGCCAATGGCGAGGTGTTCCGCGGCCTGCTCGGCCCCTATGTCGGCAACCGGCTTCAGCGCCGTCTTCGCGCTGGATATAGGCTCATGGGTGACGCCATGAGAGATCGGGCTCAGGCCCTCTGGATTGAACGAGGCGGGGAGCCTCTCTTAACCGAATGATCGACGACCTCTATTCCAGCCGCATTCTGGCCTTGGCCGCCAATATGCCCCGGGCAGGGCGGCTGGCTGTGCCCCAAGCCTCAGCCGAAAAGGTTGCAAAGCTTTGTGGCAGCCGGATCGTCGTCGATCTCGTGCTAACCGACGGCCTTGTCAGTGATTTTGCCCAAGAGGTTCAGGCCTGCGCGCTGGGTCAAGCCTCAGCAGCGATTTTGGGGGCTAATATCATCGGTGCCACGGTTGAGGAAATTGGTCAGGCGAGAGATGCTTTACGGGCCATGCTTAAGGAGGCTGGTCCAAAGCCGGAGGGGCGGTTCGCAGATTTGGGTGTCCTTTTGCCGGTCAAAGACTATCCAGCCCGCCATGCTTCAACCCTCTTGGCCTTTGAAGCGGCTTTGGAGGCTGCGGTTAAGGTTGATCACTGAAAATTGGTTCGATTACGCCTAAAGTCGTGCCTTTTGCCGCTCATGCGGTTGGCGCGATTATGTGGGGATGGTACGACGGAGTTTCTATGGTTCTGCGTTGAATCGGTATGATGGCGAGATGATTGGCCTCTATGACCGTACTATTGGCTTTGGGCTAAGGGCCTATAAGCTGATCCTATCGCCCCTGATTGGGCGGCAGTGCCGGTTTGAGCCTACCTGCTCGCAATATGCGGCAGCGGTCTTGATTGGCCATGGTCCGATTGGCGGGGCCGGGTTGGCGTTCAAACGGATCTGTCGCTGCCGTCCGGGTGTGCCGTGGGGTTATGATCCGCCGCCGCCGGGTGCGCGAACGGCGAGGATCGAATTGCGTGATGGTCGTAAGGCCACGACCATATGGAAGTGTGATGAATGATTGATCTTGTTTTCCCCGACGGTTCGGTACGGTCCTATCCCGTCGGGACCCGTGGTCGTGATGTGGCCGCTGGCCTGTCCAAGTCTCTGGAAAAGAAGGCGGTCCTCATTAAGCTGGACGGGGCGCTACTTGATCTCGACCGGCCCTTGACCGCCGACCTGCTGACGGAAGGCAAGATTGAGATTCTGACCCGTGACGCCGAGGACGCCCTTGAGGTGATTCGTCACGACACGGCCCATGTCTTGGCCCAAGCGGTTCAAGAACTGTTCCCTGGCACCCAGGTGACCATTGGTCCGAACGTCGAAAACGGCTTCTATTACGACTTTGCGCGTGACGAGCCGTTTAGCCTGGATGATTTGCCCAAGATCGAGGCGCGCATGCGTCAGATCGTCGAACGCGATGAGCCCATCCGGCGTGAAGTGGTCGACCGAGACGTCGCTATTGCCGATTTCGAAGCCATGGGTGAGGCCTATAAGGCTGAGATCATTCGGGGCCTGCCAGACGGCGAGACGGTCACGGTCTATCATCAGGGCGCGGCTTGGAAGGATCTCTGCCGGGGCCCGCACCTGCCCTCGACCAAACATGTCGGCAAGGGCTTTAAGCTGACCAAGCTGGCCGGTGCCTATTGGCGCGGCGATCAAAACAATGCCCAGCTGCAGCGCATCTATGGCACGGCCTGGGCGTCCGAGGCGGACCTCGCCGAGCATATGACCAGGATCGAAGAGGCCGAAAAGCGCGACCATCGCCGCATCGGCCGGATCATGAACCTGTTCCACCTTCAAGAAGAGGGCAAGGGCATGGTTTTCTGGCATCCGAAGGGCTGGGCCCTCTATCGGACGCTGGAGGCCTATATGCGCCGCCGCCTCGAGAAAGAGGGCTATCAGGAGGTCAAGACGCCTCAGGTCCTCGACCGGTCCCTGTGGGAGAAATCCGGACACTGGGAAAAGTTCGGCAAGAACATGTTTGTCTGTGAGACCGACGAGGGCGATACGCTCGCGGTCAAGCCGATGAACTGTCCCGGTCACGTTCAGATCTTCAATGTCGGCCAGAAGTCCTATCGCGACCTACCCCTGCGCATGGCCGAGTTTGGGTCATGCCACCGTTATGAGCCCTCGGGTGGTCTGCATGGGATCATGCGGGTGCGGTCCTTCACGCAGGACGATGCCCACATCTTCTGCCGCGAAGAACAGATAGAAGAAGAGACGACCCGGTTCGTCGCGCTGCTCAATTCGGTCTATGACCAGCTTGGCGTCACCCTGCACAGCATCAAGCTGGCCCTGCGTCCAGATATCCGGGCCGGTTCTGATGAGGTCTGGGATCAGGCCGAGGCGAAGCTAGAGCGTGCAGCAACGGCTGCTGGTGTTAGTGTCGAGCTCCTGCCGAATGAAGGAGCCTTTTACGGTCCGAAGTTAGAATTCCACCTGCGGGACGCTATTGGCCGGACCTGGCAGTGCGGTACTCTGCAGTTGGATTTTGTAACCCCAGAACGTCTGGATGCAGAATATATCGCTGAAAATGGGTCAAAAGTGCGACCGGTTATGTTGCATCGCGCTATATTAGGCACATTTGAGCGATTTTTGGGAATATTGATCGAAAATTATGGCGGCGCTTTCCCCCTTTGGCTTGCACCGGTTCAGGTGGTTGTGGCAACCATAACCTCAGACGCTGATGATTATGCTCGCACCGTAGCGGCAGCCTTGGCGGCAGTGGGACTACGCGTGGAAACGGACCTTCGTAACGAAAAGATCAACTATAAGGTCCGTGAACATAGTCTCACCAAGACCCCGGTGATCTGCGTGGTTGGCCGTAAAGAGGCCGAGACCGGTCAGGTCGCGCTGCGCCATCTTGGCTCCGACGGTCAGACCATATTGACGCTGCAAGAGGCGCTGAGCACCCTGAAGCATCAGGCCACGCCGCCTGACCTGATGGAGCCTGCTGCGGCATGAACCAACTGGTTGGCATCCTAAAGGCGACTACAGGCCTTGCGACAGCGACGGAGTCTAGACCGCTCGTCCAATGTCGTGTGTCTGTGATCATGGTGGTGTACCGCACCGGGCCAGCCTTGATGTCCAGCCTGCAGCATGTCTTGGACGAGGCCTTGGTCGATGATTTCATCATCGTTGACAATGGCTCACCGCAAGATGATGAGATCCTACTCCGGTCGATAGCGGCGCGCGAGCCCAAGGTTCAACTGATCCAAGGTCATGGGAATGTTGGCTTTGCCTGCGGTGCCAATATGGGGGCCAAGGCCGCCAAGGGCCGGGCGCTGGTGTTCCTCAATCCCGATGCCTTCTTGCAGCCTGACTGTATCCGTCAACTGGTTTTGGCCACCGATGGCCAGCCCTCGCCCTGCATTGTTGGCGCGCGGGTCCTGAACAAGGACGGCACTGAGCAGCGCGGATCGCGCCGCGGCGAAGTCTCTCCCCTCACCACCATCTTGACCTTCAGCCATCTGGCAAGCCGCATTCCCGGCCTGTCACGCTTTGAAATCCACCGCGAAAAGCAGCCACTCCCCGCAGGACCGATCGCTGTTCCGACCGTGTCGGGTGCCTGTTTCTGTACCAGCCAATTGGATTTTGAGCGGTTGGGCGGCTTCGATGAGGGCTACTTCCTGCATGTCGAAGATATCGACCTGTGCTGGCGCGCCCGCCGCATGGGCGGCACCGTCATTTTCCAGCCCCATGCTGAGGTGATCCACCTCGGCTCCACCAGCCTGACCCATCCGGTTAAGGTGGAATATTGGAAGGGTCTGGGCCTTGCGCGCTATTTCCGCAAGCGCGCCGATAATCCTTGGCGGCGGATTTCAGCGACGCTCATGTCTCCCTTGATCCTACTGGTCTCGGTCTTAAGGCCGCTCTTGCGCCGTCGTCAGCGCTAGATCGCGGCCTTTAGAGAAAAGGCCCCGGCGCGGGCCAGCGAAGAGGGCGGGGTCTTGCCCAAGCGCTCACAGATCCATTGTCCGGTCTGAATAAGCCGCTCCAAATCCAAACCAGTCTCGAACCCGCCCCGGTGCAGCATATTGACCAGATCCTCGGTGCCAATATTGCCGGTCGCGGCCGGCGCAAAGGGACAGCCGCCGATCCCGCCGCAGGATGCGTCTAAGATGTCGACCCCTGCTTCTACGCCCGCATAGGCATTGGCAAGGCCGGTATTTCTTGTGTCATGGAAGTGGAGGCGAAGGGGCCTGTTGCCAATGACCTTGCGGACCGCTTCAACACGCCGACGCACCATCCAAGGGTCAGCCGCTCCAATCGTATCGGCTATGGCCACCTCATCGACCCCCAGAGCGGCTGCCTCTGCGCACAGGCGGGCGACTCGATCCTGTTCGATCTCGCCGTCGAAGGGACAGCCAAAGGCGGTGGACAGGGTCATGGTCACGGGTGGGCCGCCTTGGCTCTTCTTCAGGTCCATAATCTGAGCCAAGACCGCCATCTGCTCGTCGGTGGTTGAGCCTTGATTGCGAATGCCAAACCCATCACTGGCGCAGACCACGACATTGGCCTCATCGCAGCCCGAAGCCACCGCGCGCTCCCAACCCTTCAGGTTCAGGACTAGGCCAATACGGGACCGGCCCATGGTGGGGCTCAGCGCGGCGGCGATCTCTTCGGCTCCGGCCATCTGCGGCACGCGGCGCGGATTGACGAAGGAGACGGTCTCGATCCGTTGGACGCCGCAGGCCTCGAGCCGGGCGATGAAGTCGAGCTTTTCGGACGGTTCAAGCAGAACGCTTTCATTTTGCAGACCGTCGCGGGGTCCAACCTCGACCACTGTGATGAAGCGAGACATTAGCGAGGCTCCGCAGCGGCGGTGTCGGATAGGGGGCGATAGAGGGTCAAGGTCGTTTCCCGGCCATTGGAATAGTTCAAACCCGAGACGGACCCCGCCTTTTCGGCTCTGGTTCGGTTGTGGGCCATGGCCTTGTCGAAATCGGCCTGCTCGCGGCTTTCCACGATCGCGGGGCGACCTTGGCCAAGCGCAGTGGCGGCAGCGGCTCCATCGGCCAAGATCGTATTGGTACCGAGGGCAAAGACCAGACTGGGCTCGGCATAGCCTGCCACGGTTACCGGTCCGGTGATCAGTCCTGACCGGGGAGCCAACCCTGCCCGATCAAGTGCCTTTGCGGTGCGGCTGGACAGCATCAACGGATCCAGTCCAGGCACCAAGACGCCTGCAAGCACGCCATGGGCTGCGATCCCCAGGCCGCCCGCTACGGCCAAGGCCGCAACGGGGGCCTTGCGAACCATCAAGACGGCACCTGCAAGACCGGCTGCCGCAAAGAGGGCCGCGCTTAGGGCCGAAGCCGTCAGGTCGCCGGGACCGCCATAGCGGGCCAGGGCCAAGATGCTCACGGTCGCGAACAGGGCTGCGCAGAGAACCGACAGGGCCGCGCCGCCATAGCGACCGACGCGTCCGATCTGCTGCTGGCTCGCCGCTGCGATCAGCCAGGCTAAGGCCCCGTAGGTGGGCAAGGTATAGTGGACGAGCTTGGTCGGCATGGCCTCAAATACCAGCCAGGACGGAATGAGCCAGCATAGGGCGAACCGCACGCCCGGCTCCTTGCGGTGGGTCCAGCCGAGGATTAGGGCTGCGGGAAGCAAGAAGCCCAATGGGAAGGTCAAGAAGGGCGCAAGCAGGGTGTGAAGACCCGTCGGTGCGCCATGGCTCTCATGACCTCCAGCCAGCTTGGGGGCGAGATCACCGCCGATGGCCGCGCCCCAGAAGGCGCCGTCCGTCGCCACGGTGATGGCAATGGCCCATGGCCCGACAATGGCGGCAAAGATCACCAGACCCCAGATCCAGCCCAGATCCTTTGCCCAAGGGGCCTTGCGATCGGCGGCCCAGAGGCTAAGGCCAGCCAGAGCCACCACCATCGGCCCAATCGGACCCTTGACCAGGGTCGCGACTGATAGGCCGAGCCAGAACAGGATCCGCGTGCGCCAGCCTTCGGTGCTGAGACCGCGAGAGGCGGCATAGAGACGGCCCAGGGCGGCCATGGCTAGGGTTGTTGTTCCGCAAAGGACCGCGTCGGTCTTGGCGATCGAGGCCTCGGTGGACAGAAGAAAGCTCGCGCCCAGAACGGCTCCGGCAATCAGCCCCCCACGCGGACCAAAGAAGGCTGCCGCGCCCCAAGCGCAGGCCGCCGCCGCTAACATCGCACCGAGCAGGGACGGTATCCGATAGGCCCAGATTTGACGGGCCTCGACGCCGGAAAAGAGGCTCACGCTGGCTGCCTGAAGCCAGTGGATGCCGACGGGCTTCTTATCGCGCGGCTGGTCCTGATAGTTGATTTTGACGAAGTCGCGGGTCTCGAGCATCTGCGCTGTGGCCTGAGCAAAGCGCGACTCATCGCGATCCAGCGGCGGCAGGGCAAAGACGCCCGGCAGGCCAGCGATCATGGCGATCAGCGCCGCCAAGAGGGGGCCGCGCGCACCGCTCGACCAACGATCCAGAAGAGAGTTCATCATCTGGTCAAGATAGCGCCGAAATTGGCATCCGTCTTGGTCTTGCATCGCCCCACTGCCCTTGGCCCCCGAAACCGTCTATGAGGGGGGGGCAATTTGGATAGGATCCCATGACCCCTGACGTTTCCATCGTGGTGCCGGTGTTTAACGAGACCGGCAATGTCGGCCCTCTGGCGCGCGAAATCGCCGCCGCCTTTGCGGGGCAGGCCTATGAGATGATCTTTGTCGATGATGCCAGCACCGATTCGACGAGAGCCGATCTGATGGCCCTGAAGGCGGAACTGCCAAGCCTTCGCGTCCTTTCCCATCAGCGCAATAGTGGTCAGAGCCGTTCGGTCCGCACCGGTATCTTGGCCGCCCGCGCATCTATTGTGGTGACCATGGACGGTGATGGCCAGAACGATCCTGCTGACGCACCGCGCTTGGCCGCCCGGCTTGTGGCGAGCCCGGATCAGGTGGCCTTGGTCGGTGGCCAGAGGGTCAAGCGTCAGGACAGTCTGGCCAAGAAATTTGCCTCAAAGGTCGGTAATGGCGTCCGCAAGCGCCTCCTCAAGGACGGGGCCGAAGATACGGGCTGTGGCCTAAAGGCCTTTCGGCGCGAGGCCTTTTTGCGCCTGCCCTATTTCGATCACATCCACCGCTATCTTCCGGCCCTGATGATCCGCGAAGGCTATCAGGTCGCCTTTGAGCCGGTCGGTCACCGCGCGCGGATGGCCGGGGCATCGAAATATACCAATCTTGGCAGGCTTTGGGCGTCGCTGTCAGACTTGCTGGGGGTCATGTGGCTCAATAGCCGCTCACGCCTGCCCGGTTCGGTGGCCGAGGACTAGCGTTCTAGGTCAGGACCGTGAAGATTAAGGTCGCGACCAGCACATCAAACAGACGCGGAATAAAGCGGCTGATGGGCGGGGCCACGGGACGGATGGGGTAGGTGAGGGCCATGAGGGGCTCCGGCTAGGACCTGTCGATCCCATGGCCGGAGCAAGATTAAAGCCAGTCATGGCTGTGGCTCACGTCTTAACCATATACTGTAATTGTTGACTATTTTTTGCGTCAAGATTTTGACACCCGTGCCTTGGGCAGCCGATCTTGCCGGGGTGGCGGTTCTGACTCGGCGCAGATTGCCTAGGCGTCGGTGGTATAGCGCCGGTACCACTCGACAAAGCGCGGTAGGCCGACCTCAAGCGGTGTGGTGGGATGATAGCCCGTCAACCCAGCGATCTTGGAAATATCGGCATAGGTCGCGGTCACGTCCCCGGCCTGCATGTCGGTGAAGATTTTTGTGGCCGGTATGCCGATGGCCTGTTCGAGGATCTCGATCATCTTCATCAGCCCGACGGGCTGACTATCGCCAATATTATAGACCTGATGGCGCTCAGCCCCTTTGCCGGGCGGCGGGCAAGGGATCAGGCCAAGGATGCCGACCACAATATCGTCAATATAGGTGAAGTCGCGGGCCATCTGTCCCTGCCCAAAGACGCTGATGGGACGCCCGGCAAGGATCTCGCGGGTGAAGCTGTAATAGGCCATGTCCGGGCGGCCCCACGGACCATAGACCGTAAAGAACCTGAGGCCCGATTGGGGCAGGTCATAGAGATGGGCATAGGAGGCGCTCATCAGTTCGCAAGACCGCTTGGTCGCGGCATAGAGCGAGGCCGGGGCAATGGCCGGGTCCTCTTCGCTAAAGCCCTGACCGTTCAAGGGGCGGTCACCATAGACTGAGCTGGACGAGGCATAGATCAGATGGTTCAGGCGCGGCGCGCGGCGGCAGGCCTCCAGCATACTGAGATGACCGGTCAGGTTGGAATGGGCATAGGCAAAGGGATTGTCGATCGAGTGGCGCACGCCGGCCTGGGCGGCCAGATGGATGACGCAGTCCGCGCCGCTATCCTTGACCAGCGCCGCCATGGCATCGGTGTCGGCAATATCCTTCTGCACCATCCTGAAACCCTTGTGAGGGCTCAGGGTCGCGGCGCGGGCCTCTTTCAGGGCGGGATCATAATAGGCGTTGAAACTGTCGACGCCGATGACCTCTTGGCCCGATAGGAGGAGCCTTTCGCACACGGCTCGGCCAATAAATCCTGCCGCACCGGTCACAAGAAGGGTCATGGCTCGCCTAACGCGCTGCAATCGGCGCATCCTCGCCGTATCCAGTGACTGTTTGCCATGGATCGAGCCCAGTTTCTACTGCGCCCACCTTGCTGTATGAAACCTATGATCGGACATCATGGCCCAACCGGTGCAGGAAAATCATGACGGATAGACCCTCAATCCTCGTGGCAGGCGGTGCCGGGTTCATTGGCGCCCAGACCTGTAAGGCGCTGTATCAGGCGGGTTACCTTCCAGTGACCCTCGATAGTCTGAGCACGGGCTATGGGGCGGCGGTCAAATGGGGGCCGTTCCATCAGGGCGATATGCGCGACCGCGAGTTGGTGATGCAGCTTGTCCGTGAGTATGACATCAAGGCCGCGATCCATTTTGCCGCCTACAGCCTCGTCGGCGAGAGCGTGGCCAACCCGGCCAAATATTATGACAATAATGTCGGGGCCGCGACCCTGTTCGCCTCGGCCCTGATCGAGGCCGGTGTCGAGGCGCTGGTCTTTTCCTCAACGGCGGCGGTCTATGGCGTACCGAGTGTCTCGCCTATCCCAGAAACCCACCCCACCGTGCCGATCAACCCCTACGGCGCCTCCAAGCTCGCCTTTGAGGGTACCTTGCGCTGGCTGGGCGAAGCCCATCCCTTCCGCTGGACGGCGCTGCGCTATTTCAATGCGGCGGGGGCGGACCCGGACGGCGAGGTCGGCGAAAGCCATGTGCCTGAAACCCACCTGATCCCGCTTCTGTGCAAGGCCTGCCTTGGCACGGGCAAGGGCCTGACCGTCTTTGGACAGGACTATGACACCCCCGACGGCACGCCAATCCGCGACTATGTCCATGTGGTCGATTTGGCGCAGGCCCACGTGCTGGCCGTCGCTCGCCTGATTGGCGGCGGTGATAGCCGCATCCTCAATGTCGGTACCGGTGAGGGCGTGACGGTCATGCAGATGATCGAGGCGGCGGAACGCACCCTTGGCCTAAAGGTGCCCTATCAGGTCGGTCCGCGCCGGGCTGGTGATCCGCCTAGCCTTGTGGCGGACAGCCGCCAGCTTAAGGCTCTGCTTGGTTGGAAACCGGTCTGTTCGGATCTCGACAGCCTGATTCGCGACGCGGCCTTGTGGCAGCGTAATCCGCTCTATTAAGGCCGGCCAATACTCGAATAGGCAAAGCCGAGGGCCTGCATCTCGTCGGGGCGATAGACATTGCGCAGATCGACGATGACCGGGCTCTTAAGCAGGCTCTTGACCCGCTCAAGATCCAGCGCCCGGAACCGATCCCATTCGGTCAGGATGACCATCACATCGGCCCCGTCCAGAGCCTCATAGGGGCCGGTCTTGAAATCGACATCGGAGAGCAAGCGCTCGGCCTCGTGCATGCCCTCGGGATCAAAGGCCTGAACCTTAGCCCCCAAGGCCTGCAAGGCTGGGATGATGTCCAAGGACGGCGCATCGCGCATGTCGTCGGTGTTGGGTTTGAAGGTCAGGCCCAATATGCCGACCGTCTTGCCCGCGACAGAGCCGCCCAGCGCCTTGACGATGCGGCCTGCCATGGCCTTCTTGCGCGCGTCATTGACCTTGACTGTGGTCTCCACGAGGGTCACAGGCGCGCCCGCATCGACGGCGGTTCGCACCAGAGCCAGCGTGTCTTTTGGAAAGCACGAGCCGCCATAGCCGGGACCGGCATGGAGGAATTTGGACCCGATGCGGCCATCTAGGCCAATGCCCTTGGACACCTGCTGCACATCCGCACCGACCGCTTCGCAAAGGTCGGCCATCTCGTTGATGAAGGTGATCTTCAGGGCCAGGAACGCATTGGCGGCATATTTGATCAGCTCGGAGGTGCGGCGGCCGGTAAAGACCAGCGGCGTCTCATTGAGGTTCAGAGGCCGATAGAGCTGGCGCATCACATCGCGGGCGCGCTCGTCCTCGGTGCCGACCACGACCCGGTCTGGCCGCTTGAAATCGTTGATGGCCGCGCCTTCGCGCAAGAACTCAGGGTTCGAGACCACGGCGAACTGCGCATCGGGGCGGCGCTCGCGAATCAGGCGCTCGATCTCATCGCCGGTACCGACGGGGACGGTCGATTTGGTAACAATGACGGTGAAGCCCTCGATCAGGTCGGCGATCTCTTGGGCAGCGGCATAGACATAGGACAGGTCCGCATGGCCATCGCCTCGGCGCGAAGGGGTGCCGACGGCGATGAATACCGCATCGGCTCCGCGCACGGCAGCGGCGGCATCGGTCGAGAAGAACAGTCGCTCTTCACGCACATTGGTCTCAACCAGCGTCTCAAGGCCCGGCTCGAAGATCGGCATGATCCCGGCCTTAAGCCGTTCGATCTTGCTCTCATCCTTATCGATGCAGGTCACCACATGGCCGAAGTCGGCAAAGCAGGCCCCGGACACCAGTCCGACATAGCCAGTTCCGATCATTGCAACGCGCATGGGGGACTCCGAAGTTCAAGCGGTAGGGCCACTAGGCCTAGTGCGGACATAGGTGACATTTGTGACGGTCTTGCGACGGGTCTAGATCAGATCATATCCCACGAGAAGGCCTCGCCGCGCGCCAGATCACGCTTGGCGACCTTGCCCAGAACCTCATCCAGGTGACGCGGCGCAAGGCCAAAGCCGGGGCGGATTGAGCGGACATGGGCGGTGGTTATCACTTCGCCCTTGGCCAGGTCGGCGACGACATAGAGCGATCGGCGGAAGGATATGTTGCCCTGCTCGCTGCCCAGCAGGTCATAGCCGACCTTGCCCAAAGCGCGCCAAGCATCCTTGCAGTCGCGGGTGAGGGCGGTGAATTCGCTAGGTTCCAAGCTGAAGGCCGCATCGGGGCCACCGTCAGAGCGGGCGAGGGTGAAGTGCTTTTCGATGACGCAGGCCCCCAGCGCCACAGCGGCGACCGAGGCGGCTGATCCGGGTGTGTGGTCGGACAGACCCGATATGACGCCGAATCGCTCGGCCAGATCCGGCACAGTGCGAACATTGGCCTCGTCCATTGGCGCGGGATAGGCGCTGACGCAGTGCAGGAGCGCCACTCCCGGCGCACCGTGCTTCAAGGCTGTATCCACCGCATCGCCGATCTCGGCCAGATTGGCCATGCCGGTCGAGATGATCATCGGCTTACCGCGCCGCGCCACCGATGCGATCAGAGGCAGATCAATCACCTCGAAAGAGGCGATCTTATAGGCGGGGGCGTCCAAGCCTTCCAGCAGGTCTACAGCGGTCTCGTCAAAGGGGGTGGAGAACAAAATCACCCCCAACGCTTTGGCCTTGGCGAACAGGGCGGCGTGCCACTCATAGGGGGTCTGGGCCTCGCCATAGAGGTCATAGAGCGTGCGGCCGTCCCAAAGCCCGCCCTCGATCCGAAATTCTGGTCCGTCGTGGTCTAGGGTGATGGTGTCGGGCGTATAGGTCTGGATCTTGATCGCGTCGGCCCCGGTGGCGGCGGCAGCCTCTAACATCACCAGCGCCCGCTCGAGGCTGCCATTGTGGTTGCCCGACAGTTCGCAGATCACGAAGGGCTCGTGGGCTAGGCCGATCTTGCGCCCTGCAATTTCGATTTCGAGGGGTGGGTTGGCCTTGGAGGTCATTGGCTCTCGTCCTCGTCGGTTATGACCGTCGCAACCACCGCGCGGCCAAAGGCCTTGCGGAACGGCTTTCGCGCCATGGGTTTCTTCTCGCCCTTAGCCTTACCGGTGATTTCCTTAAGTTTTACCGACTGCATCATCGATAGGGCTTGGCCGGGGGCACCTTTTTCAGGGTCCCCAAAGGCGCGGCCATAGGTCTTTACCCGTTCCTCGACCGAGCCGAGAAACTCCCCCTCCCATTCGGAAAGCTCAACGCCGCCCTTGGCAGCGATGCGCCGGGCCTTGCGTAAGGCGTTCAGAGCCTGCCTTTGGGCTTGGGCCCTTTGATCGGGAGGGGTTTTCTTCACAGGCCTCCGATCGCCGACAGGTACAGGTCGATCAGCGCTTCTTCTTCCAAACGCTTGGCCCGGTCCTGTTTGCGCAGGCGAACGATCTTGCGCAGGATCTTGACGTCAAAGCCTTCGCCCTTGGCCTCGGCAAAGACCTCCTTCATGTCGTTCATGACGGCGGCCTTATCTTCTTCCAGCCGCTCGACGCGCTCGATGATGGTGCGCAGGCGGGTCTGGGCGGCGCCGTTGAGGACGTCGACGGAGGCGGAATCGTCAGCCATGAAAAACTCTCATCAGTTTGTTGAACGACCTGATGACTAGCCCATTTGCGCGGCGGCGTGAACCTGAGAATGGCGGGGATCTGAACCCCCTACCCCCGCTGCGCGGGTACTTCCCCCAGAGGGGGGAAGATTTCGCTGTGTTTGATCTTCCCCCTCCGGGGGAAGTGGCCCGAAGGGCCGAAGGGGGCCTTGTTTTCTAAATCAATCCTACCCCCACCCGCCTTCCCCGCGAAGGCGGGGATCCACAAGAGGGCCAACCGACCTTGGGAGCTCCACAGGTCTAGGCCCCCGCCTGCGCGGGGGATTCGGAGGAGGGCAACAAACCTGACGCCTGCGTCATTTTCGTCTTGACGGAAAAGCGAGGCTGAGGCTCCATAGGTCATCCGTTCCGTCGGCTCGCCCAGACGGGATAAAACCTCTTTGCTCAGGGTTGCTGCGATGACAGATAAGAACATCACCAAGGACGCCATGTACGACGCCGTGGCCCCAGACGATTTTGAATCGATGCTGGAGTTGGACCGGTACAACAACCGCTCCTCCGCCTTCGACAAGATAATTGCCGCGACCCATGACCATTTCTGGGACCCGCTCGACACCAAATATATCGATTTTGACGAGCCCTTCGACATGGAGAACGAGCCCCTCGTTCCCGAAGAGATGATCGCCGCCCTACAGACCGACTATGTGTCCAACCACCTGTCGGACCCCAAGGAGCGCACCCGCTTCATCAACACCATGGTCCTGCACAATTTCTCGTCCATCCTGCATGGCGAGCAGGGGGCTCTGAACCTTTCGGCCTCGCTATGCCACGTCCTCAAGGACCAGGGCGCGCAGGAATATGCCGCCAACCAGACCCGCGAAGAGGCTCGCCACGTCACCGGCTTTGCCAAATATATCAAGACCCGCTGGGGCCGTCCGCTGGAATGCGGCGCGGTGCTGAAGGACCTGCTGGTCGAGATCATCCACGCCCCTGAGGTCTATAAGAAGATCATCGGCATGCAGATGTTGGTTGAGGGTCTGGCCATGGGTGCCTTTGCCAGCTTCTACAACACGATCCGCGATCCCTTGGGCAAGAAGCTCCTCCAGTTGGTCATGACCGACGAGGCCTTCCACCACAAGTTCGGCAAGATCTGGGCTGACCGCACGGTGCCCAAGCTCGACCCCGAAGAACATGCGATCATCGAAGACTGGGCGGCTCACTGCTTCCAGACCCTACTGTTCAATCTGGTCTCGCCAACCCAGCAGATGGCGCTCTATGCCGACTTCGGCCTCGACGGCATGAAGGTTATCGAAGAGTTCCAGAAGGTCATGACCGACGATGTGCGCCGCGAAAGCATGCGAGAATCGGCCAACATCTTCCGCGTGCTGATCAAGACCCTGCTCAATGCCGGTATCATCACCGACCGCACCCGCGCCTTCTACGGCATGTATGTCGATATGGAGGAGCTGAAGCTCGAGGGTGACCGCATGGTGGGTGACGACATTGCCGAAGATGGCATCCGTTATCTGCAGGCCATCAACTTTAAGGACCGGGTGGTCGAATCCATCCGCGTGGCTGCCGAATAGGCCCATCGCCGTTTAAGGCCGAACAGAAACGCCCTGCCGGTTCATCTGGCGGGGCGTTTTTGCGTCTGGGGTCTGGTATTTCACAAAAAATGACACAAATCAGAGGCATCTGATCCGGAACCGTCATAGGACCTCTGGACGCAGGAGATTGCCTTGCCCCGTTTCACCCGTGTGATCCTTGCCCTTTGCGCGCTGGCCCTGTCATCAATGGGCCTTGGGACGCAGGCTCTGGCCTCGCCCGTTGGCAATTTCAGTGTTCCAGCCCCGGCCAAGCCGGTGGATATAGACCGTTATGTTGGGCGCTATTACGAGTTGGCCCGCTATGAGAACATCTTCCAGCGCGGCTGCGAGGCCGTCAGCGCCGACTATAGCAAGATCCCCGGCGGCATGGTCCGCATCGTCAATATTTGCCACGATAAGGGCATGGATGGCCCTCCCCGTTCGGTCAATGGTCGCGCCAAGCTGGTCGAGGGCAGCCGCAATGCCAAGTTCAAGGTCTCGTTCCTCGGCCCGGCCTTTTTGGGCGACTATTGGGTTCTAGACCGGGCCGAGGACTATAGCTGGGCCATTGTTAGCGACCGGTCCGGCAAGTTCCTCTGGATCCTGCACCGCCAACCCACCCCCGGCCCCGCCGAGATCGCCTTCCTCGTCAACCGCGCCAAGACCCTCGGCTTCAACACCGCCCTGCTGCGCTTCACCAAGCAGGCGCCCTTGGCCAAGGGCGAGGCG
>Ga0214921_10003680_pt1 | contig 23235 bp, 23 predicted proteins | sample LL1505_MetaG_FD_177992 | JGI IMG/M metagenome (GOLD analysis project Ga0214921, IMG submission 177992) | Freshwater microbial communities from Lake Lanier, Atlanta, Georgia, United States - LL-1505 | ecosystem: Environmental > Aquatic > Freshwater > Lake | place: USA: Georgia | collected... | reverse complement strand
TAGGATTTAGTGCAAAAGAATACATATATAAACCTGGATTTTCATTATTAAAGTTATTTTGATAATTTTGCAATGTTGTATAATATTCAATAGAATTTAATTCCATTCTAGAAACTGAATTTATAATTAATAAACATTTATTAATTATATGAGAATTATTTAGGGTATAATCAAAATAGTTATTAGATTTTTTATTAGATTGTAATAATCCTCTCCAAACTAATAATTTTATAGGATTAGTAAGTGGTAATTTATATACAGAAGATACAGTAGATATAATTTGTTCAGGAATAGATACAATTGTTTGTATAACATATTCATGAGTATTATTTATAAAATTAAGTCTTTCATCATTATCTAAGTAAATATAATTAATTAATAAATATGAATTTAAAAGTGAAGGTTTATTAAATTTAAAATAATCTTCATTTTTAACAATAGTAGAATTAGGTAATATAGATACATTACAATTTGATATACTACCAGTTATGAGTAATTTATCATTAGAAGATACAAAGGAACCTGAAATTGGATTATAATATAATTTTTTAGTTATAACATCAAAATATATAAATTCTCCAGTTATTTTATTATTTTGATAAATTTGATAAATAGTTTCACCAGGAGAAAATAGACATACATTGTCTGATATATATATATAATGAGATGGTGATAATTTATAACATAAATCAATATCATTAAATTCAACATGTATTTTAATATCAGTATTTTTTAATGCTATTAATGGTAATGTTAGCCCTGTATCACTACAGAACCAAAATGATAATGGTATATATAATTTATAAGATGATTTTACTAAAGAATAATCAGTAAGGTCTGTAATATTACCAATCATTTTATTATAAGATTTCTTTATACCAATGCTTGTAGATAATTCATTCCATATATTTAACCAATCTCCATAATGTCTATCTATTATATAACCACCTATTTCAATTTCAACATAATTAATTAATGCTAAACCTATTTTTTTTACCCAAGAAAAAGTTTTATTATTGTTGTTATTAAAATTTTCCATTTGAATATTAGGTAATTCAACATATATATAAGTCATACCCATTAAATCAGCATTATGACTAATATTAACTGAACATTTTCTACCAAAATCAGGTGTTGTTTTAAAATATTGAGGTGTTTGTTCAATTGAATAATTTGTATATCTTTTATATGCAATTTTAAAGAATGTTATTTCAGGTGCCGCTGATAAAAATATATTTTCTTTACCAACAGATACTAATATTAATTCACCAATTCCCATTATTAATATAAATATTCTTATTTTAAATTAATTAATAATTAATTTAAAAATAATTTATAGAAGTATAACTTGCATTAAATTAATTTATTTAAAAATAATTTATGGAAGTGGGACAGCAGGTATCAGACCACGCATTGGAAATAAACTTGATGTCACATAAATTATAGCTTTTTGTAATCTTTCTGTTTTTTTATTAATTCTACCTTGTAAATTAGTTGTATCAGTTAATAATTCATTTACTTTTAACATATCTTTTGTATAACTTACATTTCCTTTTTTCTTTAAATCAAAAGTTTTTGGATCATCATTTAATAATGCATGAGTTATTTTAGCTAATGTTATAAATTTATCTATTAATTTATTTTCCATCTCAGCTAATTCATGTATTTTTTTTTCAAATTGATCATAATCTCCTTTCTCTAATGAGACACCTTTTGTTTGTAATGCTTTTGTAATAAAACTATATATTTGAGTTATATGTGTTGATAATCTATAATTTGATCTAGGAGTTAATTGAGCACCATCTTTTTGTTCTTTAACTAAAAATTTATATATATCTTCTATAGTTGAATATTTAATAGTATTACTTGAACCACCTTGTTGTGAAATAATTTGTTTAAATCTATCATTATGATATGATGCATCATCTATTAAACTTTGGAAATCTAATATAGAATTATATAATTCTGAGGGTGTTGGTTCCCCACTTCCACCCCATAGAGTAATTCTATAGTTAGCAGTTTTTTTATCTGTAGATGGAACTGTAGATGGAACTGTAGAATATTCTTTTTTAATTTTATTGGCATAATTTTCAGAATCTTTACCAGGTTGCAGTTTTGATTGCCAACTAATAGTAAGATTTAGATTAGCTTTTTTAACTAATGCATCTAAATATTCTTGCAAATGTGTATTATTTTTAATTTTTTCTTTTTCATCAGTTGTTAACTTTTCTGACTTTTCTAAATCTTCGATCCAGTCATTAAAATATTGATATTTAACTAAATCTCCTTGTTTGACACTGTTAAATTGTAAATTTTTTAATGTATAATGTACTACACCCAAATCAATATGTTTTAATTCTTCAGTAGCTATTTTATAAAAATCTGGATCATATAAAAATTCTTTACATTTTTTAATACTATCAGGACTATTATCATGTAAACAATCAATTAAATATTTTGAACATTTATAAGGGGTCGTGTTTACATATGTTCCAAAACAATTTTCAGGAATTTTAGTTATGTCCATTTTTTCCCAATCATTTTTTGTGTCATTCCATTCTAGTAAATAATTATACTCATCTACACGAAAGAATCGTTTTTGTTTTTCTACTGAGTTATCCATAACATCAAAATCAACAGTTCCAGGTGGGACAAAAGGACTTTTTGGTCTTGACCACACTTTTTGTGTATATTTTATATTATTAATATTAAAACGTCTAAATGATACTTGTTGTAATGCTTGATATTGTAATGCTTTATCTGGTGTTACTACTTTCGGATGTTGTAATTTATAAGCAAATATATAAAAATCAATGATTAATTTAAAATTTTGTAATTTTAATATGTTATCTATGTCTGTTATTTTTTCAACCTTTATAAAAAAATAATTTAATGGATCATCAGAGTCTTGCAATATTGAATCAATTAATGATTTCAAATCTAAATCTCGTTTATTTTTAATATGTAATAATAATTGTATAATATATACCCATATTTGCCATGCAAAATCGTCATCAGTTTGTTGACGTATATCTGAAATTGCATTCTGTTGTTCTGCAATTACCTTCTGCTGTGCTGCTCCTCCCCCTTGGTTCTGCTCCCCCCCTTGGTCCGGTCCCCCATCTTGGTTCTGATCCCCCCCTTGGTCCGGGTCCCCATCTTGGTTCTGATCCCCCCCTTGGTCCGGTCCCCCATCTGGATATTGGACATTCGGTTGATTGTCCCGTTGTGATTGTTGTGGTTGTTGTGGTTGATGTACTGATGACCGTTGTGATTGTTGTAATTGAGCTGATGGTCGTCGTGAAGCGGATAATTGTGGTAGTTGAGGTACTAATTGTCGTGGTAATTGAGCTGATTGTTGTCGTTGTAATGGAACTGATTGTTGTTGTTGTAATTGAGCTGATTGTTGTCGTTGTAATGGAACTGATTGTTGTTGTTGTAATTGAGCTGATTGTTGTCGTCGTAATGGAGCTAATGGTTGTCGTTGTAATTGATCTGATTGTTGTTGTCGTGGTGATTGATTTGTTATAATATTATGTATACGTTCTAATAAGGAAGAATCTATATTGGAATTGATTATTTGTTGATCACGTTCGCCATATTTATTGTTTACATAATTCAAAAATAATTTTATAATATTATCAAAAGTATCTACATTTAATATTGATTTGTCCTCTTCAATTAGACTGGACAATTCTGGCGTTTTTTCTGCCTTTCCTGTTTTTATTATATCATATAATTCTAATAATATACTCATAAAAAATTCAGGTCTATCATCATTATGATTTTTAGCAGGATCATCATAAACTTGAAATAATGGTAAATATTTTGAATATTCTCTTTTTGGTGGTTTAGTTGCCATATATATATATTATGATATAGAAAAAATTTTCTTAATATTTTTTAAATAAATATTTTTATCTTAATTAATATAATGTTAACAAAATTAAATTTAAATTGTGATATGTTGAATAATGTTCCAATGTGGGCATATGTTATTTTAGGAATATTTTTTATATTTTTATTATATAATTTTTTTAATTCAAATTCAGATAATTTTACTAATGACATTAAATTATCACCTGATTTAAAAATATATAATTTTAATACAAAATGGTGTCATTGGTCTAATAACTTTCGTCCTGAATGGGATAAATTCATGGAATCTGTTAAACTTATTAAAATGTCTAATCCAAATTTTAATGTTGTTGCTATTGATGTTGATTGTGAAGACCCTGAAAATGATTCATTGAAAAATAAATATAATGTTCCAGGATTTCCTTATGTATTAATTGAATCTAAAGATGGTTCAACTGTTGAATATACTAATAAAAGAACTTCTGATGATTTATTAAAAACTGTTAATGAAATGTTGTAGTTAATAATTTAGATACTTTTTTTAATGATTCATAAAATTCCAACTCTAATAATCTACTTTTATCAAAATTATCATAACCATTAAGTGCACCATACCATGTGCCTCCAATAGCGGCTGTTGTATCATTATCACCTGGATGAATACATACCAATGACATAAATGTATTAATATTATATTTAATATTATCAAAATTTAATAAATTCTCATTAGGTGTATACATTGATAATAATAAACAATCATAAGCATATATACATACATCTAAACCTGTAGCACCAATTTTACTCCAATCAAATTTAAGTGTATCTATAGTTTCTTGATTATAGTTAGGATGATAAGTTAATAAATAAGATATTCTAAATTTTGGATATAAAAACATATCTAATTCATTTTTATGTTTTATTTTTTTAACAACAGATTCATTATATTTTTTCCAATAATCCATATATTCTTCTAAATAACTCATTTTATGATTCTTAGGATAATATTTTTTTATAATATCATATAATTTAAATAATTCATCAATCCATTTCCAAGGAGGAATATTATTTATAGCAAAAGCTGTAAATAATGCTGTTATTACACCACCCATAAAACCTAAATAATAATTATGAGTTAATCTTGATGCAATCATAGACTCTTCAATAACTCTATCATAATCTCTATGATAATATAAACCAATAGGTCCTGTTCTCATAGCTGCCCCATTACCTCCCATATTAGATTTTGATGGTAAATTATTTAATTTATATCCTTTTTTTAATAAATTTATCATAAATAATGTATTAGTTCCACTAATTCTTTTCTCATTATTTAATAAATCATAAGATTCAATATATTGTTTAATATATTTATCTTGAATATCTTCCATAGATATTAATGCATTAGATGTAGCTAATATTAAATTGGCATTAGCTGTAGCTAATATTAAAATGGCATTAGCTGTAGCTAATATTAAAATGGTATCATCAGAAGAATTCCAATTCTTAATATTGATATTACTACTTCCACCTAAAACAGTGAATTGATATAACATTGTAGACCAAATAAAATTATAATTATCAAATGTTAAAACATTATGATTATAATTAAATTCCCATAAACCATTTTTAAATCCTAATGTTTCAAAATAAGATGCTAGCATTAAAGATGCTTCAATTTTTTCATCCATTTATATATTATTATACAAAATTTATTTAAACTTTATTTTAGTTTATTATTTATATATATGAGTAGTGTGCAAGTAGATTTTAATAAATTAAAATATAATTTATATGAGATTTTAAATGTTCCACAAGATGCAAGTTGTGATTTAATAAAAAAAACATTTAGAAAAGTAATTAAGAATTTTCATCCTGATAAAAATTCTGATTTAGAAGAAGACATATATTATCATATAATCTTAGCACATCAAGTATTATGTGATAATGATTTAAGAAGTAAATATGATTATCATATACAAAATAGTTCATCAACATTTATAGAATTAAAAAATGGATTTAATACTAATTATACTTTTAATAAAACTGATTTTAAATCAGAAATGGATAGATTAAATAAAATGCATGGGTATAATACATTTGAGGAAGAAAATATTATAAATAAATTTAATCAAGTTAAAAATCAATCACAAATATCAATACAAAATTTAAATATAAAATCTAATGATGAATTTAATAATATATTTGATACTAAAAATAATACAACAATTGTAGAATATAGTTCTCCTTCAGAATTATCAACTTATGTAATTGGTGAATATTATACACATATAAATGATATTAATAAATTATATATAGAAGATGAAGTCTTAAGTTCAAAATATACTAGTTTAAATCTTGCATTTACATTACAACCAAATTTAAATAAAATTAAACAATCAGATTTATCATTAGAAGCTAAAATAAAAGAATATAATAATTTAACACAATCATTGCTACAAATTAAAACAAAAATATAATTTTTATAAATACTGAAAAATTTCCTCATATGAAAGTTATTTAATCAGTTTGAGTTGAAACATTATTATATAATTTTGATAATTTAATATCAACATTATTTCTACCATATTCTATCATACTTTTAATATTTTCATGTGATAAATCAATATCACTATAACATTTATCATTATCATTAATATAATCAATATATATTGCATTTTTATATTTTATTGAATTATTTAAAATCATGGTTATAGCTATTTTAAATATATTAAAAATATTAATTATATTATTATTAATATAATTTTTATTAATACATATACCCAATGTAGAATCTTGATTACAATGATTATATGGAAAATTGTTTTTAATACATCCATCAATATAATAACATGAATTATATAAAACAGGACTAAATATTAATGGTATTGACATTGATATTCTAACAGCAGTAATTATAGACATATCAGGAGTGTTATCTTTTGAGAAAATTTCTTCAGTATTATTAGTATAATTAGTTCCAATTATAATTAATTTTTTTAAAGTTAAATCATATAATTGTGAGAATGTTAAATCTTCAGTATCAAATTTATGTAAAATAAATTGAGTAAACATAAATATAAATTTATTTCCATTATTTAATCCATTTAAATTTAATATACTTAATAATTTTATTTTTTTTGGTAATAATATATCAAAATTAAAATTATCAATAAAATCTAATATTTCTTGAATATTATAACCTAATGAAAAAATAAATGATATTATAGCACCTGCTGAACTTCCAACCCATGTATTTATATCATCTAAATTTATTATATTTTTATTTATTAATTTATCTAATACTCCTATAAATGTAAATCCAAATATACCTCCACCACTTAAACATATAGTATCATATTTCATTATTTATTATAAATTTTAAAATTTTTAAATCTATATTAATATAAATGTTAAAAGCTAGTGAGTTAGTATCAGTTCAAAAAGAAAGAGAATCAAAAAAATATATTACTTATAATAAAATATATAGTAATATAGAAAAAAAAATAAAATTATCAAGTGATGGAAATAATTATTATACATGGTATCAAATACCCGAATTTTTAATTGGTTTACCATTTTATAATGTTTCAGATTGTGAAAAATATATTATTAATACATTAAATGATAATGGATTTAAAATAGATAATTATGAAAATCATTTATTAATAATATATTGGTTCCCATAATTATTATAATAATATTTATTATTTAATAAAATAATATTATTTATCCCATAAAAATTTAAAAATAATAAAAATTGATAAAACGCTAATTATTAAATAATAAATATTATTATAATATAATGTTCTATTAAATAAAGTGTTATCAAAATTAGATTTAATTTTATTTTTACAAGATTCCTCTCCATGAGAAATAAGAAAATTAATATAATCTGTAGATATATTAAAGTCTGATTTATTTATTATATCAATAAATATAACATATTTATATTCATATTTTTCTCTAGGTTTAGTTAATGTATAAAATATAAAATGTAATGGATTTATAAGATTTATAGTATTCATACATAATCCAAGTGTAGTATCTATATTACAATGATTATAAGGAAAAAAATTACTAATTGCACCATCTATATAATAATTATTATCATAATATACAGGTGTATATATAATAGGTATAGAAATACTAATTCTTATTGCTGATAATACTGACATATTAGGTGTATTATCTTTATTAAATATAACTTCTTCAGTTTTATTATTAACAATTTTAGTTCCATTAATTATTAAATTATTATTAGTTAATTTATATAATTCCATAAATGTAATATCATCTTTATTAAATTTTTTTTTTAAAAAAAAAGTAATAAGATACATTATTTTCTCTCCTTTATCAATACCATAATTATAAAATAAATTATTAATATACATATCTTTTATAAAATTTAAATCATTAATGGTTATAAAATAAATTATATTATTAACTTGATAATTCATAGCTAATAAATATGCTAATATAGCTCCTCCAGAACAACCAATAAATGTATGAATTTTATTCATATCAATATAATTATAATTAATTAAATATTTTAATGCTCCTAAAAAACTAAAGCTATGAATACCACCAGCACTTAAACAGATTGTATCAATATTATTCATATTAAATTAATATATATATAAATATATATTAATTTTTAGTAAGATTATTGACTAAATTTATAAATAATAATATAAATAATATAATTAATCCTAATATTATAAAATCTTTATTTTCTTTACTTAATTTTAATAAATATTGGGTAATAGATGAATTATTATTATTATTATTAATTATCATTTGACATTTTTTACATTTTTGTAAATGTAAAAAAAAATCATTACAATTATATTCATGAAAAGTTTCTGTTGTTTTTTTCTCTATTTCCGGTTTATTTAAGTTAGATTTATTTTCCATATATTTATTAAAACTATTGGATACACTACTACCCCATGCATCTTGTATAGAACAATAATTCATTATTATTTATGTTTATTTAGATAATAAATTTTAATAATTTATTTTAATGATAATATTAAAATGATAATTTATTTTAATGATAATATTAAAATGATAATTTATTTTAATGATAATATTAAAATGATAATTTATTTTAATGATAATATTAAAATGATAATTTATTTTAATTATAATATTAAAATATATTAGATAATTAAATTATCTAATATACTTTAATGAATATAATTATATTATTATTATCATTATATATATTATATATTGATAAAAACAGAGTTATATTTAGTGATTTTTTTAATAATGAAATAATAAAAATAACTATATTATTTTTTATAATTTTCAATAATAATCATGTGATTAATTTATTAACATTAATAGCTTATATATTAACATTAAATTATAATCTTAATGCGTTAAGTTAAAGGAAAGAATCTTAGTTTAATTATAATGTCATCTAATACATCTTCAGATAATAATATACAATATCAAAATGAACATGGTGAAAATCTATTATCTAATCATTTATCAGATAAAAAACCAGATAAAAAAACAACAGATACTGATTTTCATTATAATATGATTGTTAATCCTACTAAATTATTACCAAAAAATAATACATTATCTGAATCTTCAGATTACTCATTGCCTAATGTATCTTCTGAAAAATCTAGTGTAAAATCTAAAAAAAAAACTAGTGAAAATAATTCAGATTCTAAATCTGTCTATGAAAAAATTAATATAAAATCTCCTTTGAATAATCAAAATAATAATTTTAAACCAAATATAAATAATAATACTAATTTAAATAATAATATTAATTTAAATAATAATACTAATACTAATTTAAATAATAATACTAATTTAAATAATAATTTAAATAATAATACTAATTTAAATAATAATACTAATTTAAATAATAATACTAATGTAAATAATAATACTAATATACCAACATTATATAATACTACAACTAATGTAAAACAATTAACAGCTCAGGAAATAAAAATGAAAAAAATTGAAATGTTAAGAAAATTATCAGAAATTAAATTAAAGGGATATCAATTATCAAAAGATTATGATTTTAGTTGTGATTTAGAAGAAATGGAATATGAATATGAATTATTAAAGAGTTTTGCAGATAAGAGGAATGGTGTTAAGATTTTTAAAAGGGGTTTATTACAAGCAGTATCAGTTGTTGAATTTTTAAATGATAAATATGACCCATTTGATTTTCAATTATCAGGATGGGGAGAACATATTAATGTTGAAATTGATAGTTGGGAAGATATTTTAGAAGAAATTTATGAAAAATATAAGGGTAGTGGTAGAAAAATGGCTCCTGAAATTAAACTATTATATTTTATTATAGCATCTGCATCTGCATTTCATTTTACAAAATCATATTCATCAAAATTACCAGGTTTAGATTCTGTATTAGCATCTAATCCAGGTTTAATTAGTAAATTAATGAATCCACAACAACCAAGAAGTAATTTTATGACACCTCAAGAATTAAATATAGAGAAACAAAAAGAAGAATTTAAACAAAAAGAAAAATTATTAAAAAATCCTGAAAAAAAAGTATCTTATACTGCAGCTATGGATGAATCATTGTATAATAATAATTCACCATTACCAGCAAATATGAAATTAAATATACAAACTCCTGATAAAGTTAAAGATATATTAAATAGAATACATAATTATCCACAAACATCAATGACTATGACTTCTGAAACTCAAGATGATACATCTTCTAATAATAATAATAGATTAGTATCAGAAACTACTATGAGTGATACTAATGCAAAGAAAAGAGGTAGAAAACCTATGAAAGCAAATATATCTATTTTTTAAGAGTTCGTAAATAACCATATTTTTCATGTAATTCAGCTTCTTTTTTTAATAAATACATTTCTCTTTCTTCTAACATATTAGTAATATTTCTTAATGATTTAATTATTAATTTTACATCATTTACTGAATCTAATGATTTATCATCAATAACTACTGGTTTTTTATCATATAATAATAAATCTTTTATTTCATCTAATTCTAAGACTTTTGCATCATTATCTGATAATTTTAATGTGGTTCCTCTATCATTGTTATTATCTTCAGAAGATTTTAATAAATCTGTTATATTAACTTTTTTATTATCTTGGGTAGAATTTAATATTTTTTGCATATCTAATGAATTATCTTCAGAATACTTTAATAAATCTGTTATATTATTTTTCATATTTAAAGTTGTATCTTCAGAAGATTTTAATAAATCTTTAGGAATATTTAAAGTTGTATCTTCAGAAGATTTTAATAAATCTTTAGGAATATTTAAAGTTGTATCTTCAGAAGATTTTAATAAATCTTTAGGAATATTTAAAAGTTCTGCCATATTTAATATTTTATTATCTTCTGTCATATCAAATTTTGGATATTTAAGAACATTTAATTCTTCATCATCATCATCATCATCATCATCATCATCATCATCATCTTCATCTTCATCTCTAGTAATATTTAATGTTTCTTCAATATTTGAATAATTAATATTAGATGGTTTAAATTTAAATAGTTGTGATAAGATATTATATATATCATTTTTATTATATTTAGATAGCATAACAGATATTACATTATTTTTAACAGGTTTATTTAATAATATATTTTTCATATACATATTTAATTTTTTTTTATTAGTATTTTGTATAATTTTATATATTTTTTTAAAATCTTGTTTATCAATATTGATCATTATATTATGATATACAAAAAAAATAATTATTATTATTATTTTTATTTATTATGATAAACAAAAAAAATAATTATTATTATTATTTTTATTTATTATGATAAACAAAAAAAATAATTATTATTATTATTTTTATTTATTATGATAAACAAAAAAAATAATTATTATTATTATTTATAATAATCTTTAAATAATAAATGTATAAAGATTATTTATCTATATTTATTAAAATATGTCTGAACCTATTAAGAAAAAACGAGGTAGAAAACCAAAAATATATATAAATTTAAATAATAAAATAACTCCTTCTAATGAAGGAGTTATATCAGAAGATGAAAATATTATATACCATATCCCATTAACATTAAATGATATTAATAACGAAGATGCAAATATGAGTTTATTTTTACCATGTAGTAATAATATAAAATCAGATGATAATTGTACAAGTGATAATATTATGACTAATACAACAATATCAAAATCAATATTACATAATATAAATAAAATAATAACACATGATTTAAATTTTAATAAAAATACAAAATGTTGGTGGTGTAAATATAAATTTGACAATATAGCAGCAGTCCAATTACCAGAAAATTATTATAATGATACATTTTATTGTATTGGTAATTTTTGTAGTTATAATTGTTGTAAAAGTTATAATTTAGATTTAAATGATAATCTTATTTATAAAAGAGAATCTTTATTAAATTTATTATATTATATGACTTATAATTCATATATTTATATTAAATCTGCACCACATTGGATAACTTTAGAAGATTTTGGTGGTTATTTAAATATAAATGATTTTAGAAAAAATAGTATTACAAATACACAAGACTTTATATTATTACATCCACCTTTAATATCTAGACAAATGCAAATAGAAGAATCTTATAAAATGAATAAATATAAAGAAGTTCCTATAGGTAAAATTAATAAACTCTATTCTGAAATAGATTCAGAATATGTTATAAAACGTAATAAACCAATACCATCAAATCAATTAAGTTTAGAAACAACAATGGGATTATTAAAAAAGAAACGTTAAATTTTTCCAATATAATCAATTTTTATAAAAGTATCAGATAACTTTAAACTATCAATAAAATTATTATGGTCATCTATAGTAGAATCATTAGTTTCTGATTGGAATATATAATATGGTGTAGTATCATATTTTAATGAATAATTATATTTAATATTGGATAATACAGTATTAAATATATTATATATATTTTCAATACTTTGAGTATTAACAATACCAAATCTTGTTGTTATTTTTTGTATAATAATTTCATTTTTTTTATTATAAAGTTTCATAATTGATTCAATATAATATTTATCCATAGATAAATCTGATATCCAAATATGTAAATCATTAATATGATTATTAAAATAATTCCATATACTAACATTATCATTTCTTCTTAATCTATCTAAATGATAGATTAATGTTCCCCAAATATAATTATAATTATAATTATTTACTACACATAATGTAGTAATAAATTGTGTCATTAATTTATTTTCCTGAAAATATGATTCCATCATGATAGTTATATCTTCATATAAATAAGCTAATGATACTTGTATAATATTTTTTTCAATATTATCTACTTTAGCTATCATTTGTTTATTTAAAACTATTATTTTATTCCAGCTTTTTACTTTTTTTTTCTTTGTAGCATCTTGATAATTCATAATACAATTATAATTTGGATATTCTAATAAACTACCTTTAAATATACCTTCTTCATCTACATTTTCATTAAATACAACTAATACTAATTCATCAATTTCAGGATATAATGTTGAATAATAATTCATAATATAAATATTAATATTTGTTTATCTCATTTTATAAGTATAAAAATAAACCCCTTGTAAAAATGAGTCTGCTAAATCATCTTTTTTTTTATTACTATTAAAAAATGATTTCCATTCATCTAAATGTGATATTAATTCTCCACAATATTTAATAGCTAATGCTTTTGTTAATTTATAAGATTTTGATTCATCACCTTTTAATTTAATTAATTCATTACTATCATTTTCATCAACTAATTTTAATTTATTAGATGGAGCCATAAATTTAACTGATTTTATAAGAGAATTAGTAATATTTTTATCTAATATTCCTCTAATTAAATAATAATCATATATTGTAGATGCAATAGATTTCATTCTTGGATTTTTAAAAGAAGGTTGATTCTCAATTACAACATATGTAGCTTTTAATAATTCAGGTCTATTCTCTAATTCCATCATTAACTTATATTTAACATCATCAAAAACTAAATGTTTAGTATTTTTAATTTTAATTTCTTTTAATTCTAATTTTTTATAGACTTGTTTAGCATGTATATTACAATAGTAATTATAATTTTTACAAAACTTTGATTTCTTATTACAATGGCATTGATGTGTTGTATCTACATTAAATAATTCATTAAATTCCATATTAACATTATTCTTATGTATTTTACAATAATAATTAATTTTATCATCTACAATATTAGTATAACTTGCTTTATTTCCACAATAACATTGTCCATTATCTTTATTAGATAAATCAATATTACTCCATAATATTATATCCCAATTATTATCTTTTTTTTGTAATAAACAATATGACAAATGTATAATACCTACATCAAATGATAATACTATATTATTTTGACTCATTATTATTAATATATATTATTTTTCTAGAACCATATACTATAATATGCTTTTTTTTTATATATATTCTTTGGTTATTATTAACATTTTTATATAACTCAAAAGGATAATCTAATTTATCCATATTATAATATACTACAAAAAAAATGAAAAAAATATATATAAACTAATAATCTTATATATATTAAAATGATTAATTGGAATAACTATAAAATGATTGATTATTTAGATATTAGTAATAAACAAGTAGAAGTATTACCTAAAGGATTATTTATTTCTACAATGTGTTCTACATGTAAATTAAATACTAAAATAAGTATTGAAAATATTGAAAAATATCTACAACTCAATCCTGATGATATTCTTTCTATTGAAAAAGATATTATTAAATCATTAGTTTCAAAAAGCAAATATAAAAAGAAAAAGAAAGAAGAAAAATTAATATCTTATTTTTATAATCAGATTACTGTTGATGTTAGAATTACTCATGGAGAAACTTATAATCTTGATAAAGAACCTAGAATAAATATTAAATTATTTAAAAATGGGACTATACAAATGTCTGGATGTAAAATATTACATGACACTAATATAATATTAAATAAATTAATATATAGATTAAAAGAAGTTAAAGCAATTATTGAAAATGATAAATTTGTTGAAAAATCATTTATTGAAAATCATAATTTAATAACGGTTAAAGATTTTAATATTTATATGATAAATACTAATTATCGTATGAATATACTAATAGATAGACCTAAATTATTTAATTTGCTACTTAAAAAGAAAATTAAAACAATATATGAACCTTGTAATCGCGCTTGTGTAATTATTAAATATACTCCTCCTGAAAATAATATTGAAGAAAAAGAAGTTAGTATTTTTATATTTCAAGAAGGTAATATTATTATAACTGGTGCAAGGTCAATGAGTCATATATTATCTGCTTATCATTATACTAATAATATTTTAGAAACTTATAGAGATGATATTATTAAAAAAGAAGAAAAACATGAGAGTGAATTGATTTTTGAGATTTATAATGAAATTATGAATGATGCTAAATTAGGTTTAATTACAATTAATTAATAACATAAGGATTATGTTTTAATGTTTCTTTTAAATTTTGATTTATATGATATGATGTATTATCAGTTTCTATTATTGGTTTCTTATTATTATGTAATCTTACAGATGGCATTATATTATTATCTAATCCAATATGTGGGGCTGATACATAACTAAATAATATTGGATTAATTAATCTTACATTATTTTTATCAATATAAGGTCCATTTAAATCTTTCTTTCCTCCAGGTGTTCTACCTTTAGTGCTAATTTCTCTTCTTTCATCTATTGTCATATTATTAGGAGCTAAATGTGATATTTGTTTAGAAACATCATTATGTAAACATCCAGTATAATTTTCTAATATTGTTGTTTCTTTAATAGTTGTTCTTAAATTATCATTATTTTTAACATAATTAATAGTATTTCCTACAACACCTCCATCATAAGTATTATCTATTGTTGTTTCTTTAATAGTAGGTTTCATAATGTCGTTATTTTTAATATAGCTACTTGTATTATTATTAATAAATCCATCTTTTTCAAATATCACAGTTTGTTTTATTGTAGGTTTCATATTTAAATCTTTTGAGTTAATATAAATATTATTATTAGTATTATTTAGATTACCAATATAATTATTATCTATAGTTAATTCTTTAATTGTAGTTCTTGTTTTATCATTGTCATCATGTACATATCCTGCATTATGACCACTATCTATATTTCCAATATAAGTATTATCTATTGTTGTTTCTTTTATTGTTGGTCTTAATATATCCTTATAAGAAATGACATATGTACTACCTTCATTATTAATATTACTTTGATAATTATTATATATTGTTCCTTCTTTTATTGTTGATTTAGCAATATCATTATTATCTTTAATATAAGATATTGTATTATTACCAATATTTCCCATATTTTCATATAATGTAGTTTCTTTGGTTGTTAATTTAGCTAAATCATTATTATATAATTGAGGTTGATTTATTAATGATATTGTATTGGATACTATATTATGAGATGATGTTTCTTTAATCGTTGATTTGGCTAAATCATTATTATATAATTGAGGTTGATTTATTAATGATACTGCATTAGATACTATGTTATGAGATGATGATTTAATAGTTGGTTTAGCTAAATTATTATTATATAATTGCGGTTGATTTATTAATGACATTGCATTAGACACTATATTATGAGATGATGTTTCTTTGATTGTAGATTTAGCTAAATCATTATTATATAATTGAGGTTGATTTATTAATGATATAGTGTTAGATACTATATTATGTGATGATGATTTAATAGTTGGTTTAGCTAAATCATTATTATATAATTGAGCTTGATTTATTAATGACATTGCATTAGACACTATATTATGAGATGAAGTTTCTTTTATTGTTGATTTAGCTAAATCATTATTATATAATTTAGGTTGATTTATTAATGATACAGTATTAGATACTATATTATGAGATGATGTTTCTTTTATTGTTGATTTAGCTAAATCATTATTATATAATTGTGGTTGATTTATTAATGATACAGTATTAGACACTATATTATGAGATGAAGATTCTTTTATTGTGGATTTAGCTAAATCATTATTATATAGTTGGGGAAGTTGTATATTACTATTAGGTCCTAAAACATCTTGATTATTATTAGTTTGTCTATGAGTTATAGGCAATACCATATCATTAGAAAATACATAATTTTGTTTTTGAACAGAAGAAATATTATTAATATTGTCATTATGTATTAATAATTCTCTCATGGTAGTTAATGGAATATCTTTATAATCAACATGATAGGTAGTAGTATTATTAGATATTATTCCTTGTTGTTGATAATTTGTAGTTGTTCTTTGATTATCATAATTTGTACAAGATTTAATATTAGTCATAACAGGTTTAACATTAACTGAATAAACAGCGTGTGTTGGGTCATTATTATATGATTCTCTTTTAGAAGGTTCAAATTTTGTTTTGTCTTTATCAGGTCCTTGATTAATATTAACTTTAGGACCAGGTTGATAATGTTGTGTTAGATTTCTCATTGTATCTGTATTAGTATATTCTCCATAAACTTGTCCTTTATCAAATTGAGATTTAGTAGGAATGAGTTTATCAAAAGTAGTTTCTCTAAAATCAGGTAATTTATATTTTGTTAAATTAGGATCAGGAGCTCTTTTTTCACCTTTTTTAATAACTTGTTTAATAACATTATTATAAGATACTTTTTGATTAATTTGACTTCTTAATGTATCAACCGTTTGAGGATTAACTCTATATACACTATATGTTCCTTCTTGATTAATATTATCAACACCCGGTTTAACTCTTACCTTAGAATCAAATGGTAAATTACCATTATTATTTTTGTTAGAAGGTAAATATCTATTTTTTAATACTCCAGATACAGAAGGCATACCATTAACCCATGTTAAATCTGCTAATGGATCAAATAAAGGCACTTTTTCTTGTTTAGAGACATAAGTATCAGATACTCCAGTAAATAATTCTAATGTTCTTTGAGGTATAGTATAATTAGTATATGTATCTCTTCTATTAGTATTAGGAGTCATATTATTATGAGTAAAATCTTCTGGTGAAAATATATCATAATGTGTATTATTTAATTCAAATTGTGAATATCCTCTTTGAAAATCTAAATCTCTTTCTAAAAAAATATTTTTACCTTTATTAGATTCTATAATAGATACTGGTTCAGAATTATTATCAAATTTAAGAGTATCAAATTGATTTAGAAATGTATTATCATTCATTTTTTTTATAATATTATTTTTTTCTATTAATCTTATCTTATTATCAATATCTGAATTATATATATTATCAATCATATTATTATTAAATAACATTTTATTTATATTAAATCTTATTTAATAATTTTATATAAAAAATATATATTAACATATTTATTTTTGTGGGGGTTTAATCCCACAATAAATATATATTAACATATTTATTTTTGTGGGGGTTTAATCCCACAATAAATATATATTAACATATTTATTTTTGTGGGGGTTTAATCCCACAATAAATATATATTAACATATTTATTTTTGTGGGGGTTTAATTCCACAATAAATATATATTAACATATTTATTTTTGTGGGGGTTTAATTCCACAATAAATATATATTAACATATTTATTTTTGTGGGGTTTAATCCCACAATAAATATATATTAACATATTTATTTTTGTGGGGGTAATGCTTCTCCTTTATCCCACATTTCTTGTTTTGGCATGATATAGTTATCTTTAACTAATAATTTTGTATTAGTTCCAATTCTATCACCAAGATAATAATCTTGAGGGTTAACATGTAAATAGGGGGAATAGTTATAAGGAGTAGTATCCATACCACGATAATTATCAATAGGATGGGTAAATCTTGTATCTTCTGCAATTAAATTTAAATTACAAATATTTTTATTTTTAACAGGATTATCTAATGTTAAATTATCATTATTACATTTATTTAATGTATGTCTTCTCCATGATAATTTAGAATCAACATCAACCATATCATCAAATTTTAATTGGTCTTCAATTTTAGCAACTGATACATCAGTTTTGGACCCTATAGGTCCACCATAAGATAAACAAGCATTATGATTTTCTACAGATTCTCCTAATAATCTATAATCACCAGGTTGTAAGCTACGATTCATTTTTAAATCATAAGAACATTTATCATAATTTACTCTACTAAATGCCATTATAAAATAATGTAGATATTATTATTCAAAAATTTTAAATAATTATTTTCTTAGATTAACACTAAAATTATGTTCTTTTAACATGTTATTAGTAGGTTTTTCTAAATTATTAGGTGTAATATAATAAATATTTTCACACATTCTTGGAGGTGATAATAATGCTGATTTAAATTCCTTTGTTGGGTCATATTTTAATTTAGGACAATGAGTATTATTTCTAGTTAAACCATATAATTCACTTTCAACTACTGTTCTATCAGTAAATGGTACTGTATTAGTATAATCAGAACTAGGACATGATTTACTATTTAAATATTTACCCTCAAATAAATTATAGTCTAATGGACTAGTGCTTTCTTTAATATCAGTTGCATATGCACAACTATCATATTTTAAACGATTTGAACTCATATATATAATATTTAGAAAAAATTTTAATATATAATTTTATATTAAAATTTTATATTATTTTTTTTTATCTTTAATTAATTTAATTAAATATTAATTTTAGAGATCCACTGTAAAACTAATATTTAATGAAATTAAATATTAATTTTAGAGATCCACTGTAAAATAATAATTTGTAATAATCCTTCTGATATTATATTATCTTTAATATATATATCATATATTAATTTAAGTAATTCATTTTTAAGTTCTTTAAAATTAATTTTTGATTTATTTTTAAAAATTTTAAATATTAAATATTTAATTTCATAACTAATTAACCATATTAAGTGAAAAGTTTCATTATAATTAATAAATGGAATTAAATTATAAAGTATAATATCTATTTTATTTGTAGGACAACCTAATTTAAAAACTAGTTCATAATCTAATTCTTCTTTAATTATATTAATATATGTATTTCTATATTCATCATTTAATGAATGTAATAATTTATTTAATTGATTAATAACACTTTCAAATAAAATATGTTCTTTAGAAATAGTTATATTAGTATCAGCATATTCTAATTCAATTTTATAATCTTTATTAATATATTTAAATATCCAATCTAAATAATTATTATAACTGGTATCTAATTCAAAATCCATAATATATTTTTCTAATAATATAATATCTATATGAGTCCCTTGGTTAAAATATTTTTTTGATTCTCTAAATATTAAATGTTTTTGCATACTAGCACCGTATTCTAATAAAAAATTAATCATATTTGGATCTTTTTCTAAACATGCAAATTCTAATAAAGTATTTCCATAAATATTAGTTTGGTCTATAGATGCCCCTAATTTTAGAGCATGTTTTATAAAAGTCATATCACCATATTTAGTTGCATAATGTAATGGAGTTAATCCTTGAGAATTATATATATTAAAATTAATATCACCATATTTTAATTTTTTTAAATAATCTATATTACCTTCTTCTATCATATCAAATAAAATATTATTTTCACAATTAGTATTTATATTAGTAATTGGTTTTTCAATATAATTTAATATAACATTAGATATATATTTATTACATTCAATTTCTGTTTCTTCTAAAATATTATCATCTATAATTTTTTTATTTTTTTTTAATTGTTCTAATAATATCTTACATTGTTTAAAATATTGATAAGATTTATCAATGTCATCATTATAATATTTTTTTGCTACCAAATAAGATTTTAGACATTTCTTAACTATAGGATCCATTATAATTTATTTATAAATTTATGTTTAAATTTATAATTTAATTAATTTGAATTAATTTGAATTCAAAAAAAATTGAAAAATTAAATAATTAAAATAATAATAAGTTATTATTTGAATTATGATTGAAATTACAATAAATAAATTGTCTGGAGAATTATTTAGAATAGTTAATACTGATAAGTTATATCATAATTATTTATCTATCAAAAAAATATTTATTAATTTCAAATTAGATACCTATTTCAAAATAGTAAATAATAATAATATTATTTATACTGATTTATATGATTTAGATTATGATAATGTTGAATTAGAAAATATATTAACTATAGTATTATTATATTATGATAAGAAATTTATTGAAAAACTTAAAATAAATAATAGTATATTAAGATATGCTAGTGATGAATTAAGAAATAATTATGATATTGTAAGAATAGCATGTAGTAATAATTTTGGTATGCCATTACAATATACAAGTGATGAATTAAGAAATAATTATGATATTTTAATGTGTTCATGTAATAAATATGGTATTGCATTACAATATGCTAGTGATGAATTAAAAAAAAATTATAATGTTGTTAAAAATATTTGTAATATTGATGGGTTTGCATTACAATATGCTAGTGATAAATTAAAAAATAATTATAATATTGCCAAAATTGCTTGTAGTAATTCTGGTTTTGCATTAGAATATGTTAGTATAGAATTAAAAAATAATTATGATATTGTTAAAATTGCTTGTAGTAATAATGGATTAGCATTAAGATATGCTAGTGATATATTACAAGATAATTATGATATTGTTAAAATTGCTTGTTATCATAATGGATATGCATTACAATATGCTAGTATTTCATTAAGAAATAATTATAATATTGTTAGTATTGCATGTTATCAAAATGGATTGGCATTATATTATGCAAGTAACTCATTAAAAAATAATTATGATATTGTTAAAAAAGCATGTTATCAAGATGGATTCTCATTATACTATGCAAGTAAAGAGTTACAAAATAATTCAGAACTCACTATGATAGCAAAAAAATAATGTAATTTTATTTAGTAATTTTGAATTTTAATATTATTTTTTCACATTTGAAGATTTTATAATAATTAAAAAAAAATTGAAATAATAAAATAATAATATATACTAATAAATATTTTAATAGTTATGCTGAGTATCAAACAAATATCCGGGGAAGATTTTATTTCCCAACATCCTATTTATATACAAAAATACACACCTTATACATATTCGCAAATCAACAATATATTTAGTAATTTAAATTTACAAACAACTTTCAAAATAATATATGGGACTCAAACTATTTTCTCAGATGTAGATGATAATTTAGATTATGAAACAATTATGTTAGAATCTGATTTAACTATTATATTCTTACCATATGATAAGGAATTTATTAATAATTTAAAAAAAAATCCTTATATTTTACAAGATGCTAGTAATGAAATAAAAAGCGACCCAGTAATTATAAAACTAGTATGTAAAATTAATGGTTATGTTGCATTAAGATACGCTAGTCCTGAATTACAAGATAATCCAGATATTGTATCAATTGCTTGTCATCAAAATGGTTATGCATTAAAATGGGCTAGTCCTAAATTAAAAAAGGATCCTGATATTGTAACAATTGCATGTCTTAAAGACGGTCAAGCATTATTTCATGCTAGCAATAATTTACAAAAGAATCCTAATATTGTCATGATTGCATGTAGCAATGATGGACTAGCATTGTGTTATGCTAGTCCTGAATTACAAAACAATAAAGAGATTGTGTATATTGCATGTTGTCAAAATGGATTAGCATTAAAGCATGCTAGCAATGAATTACAAGACAATTTTGAAATTGTTAGTATGTCATGTGCACAATATAGGTATGCATATCATTATGCTAGTGATAGATTAAAAGCTGATCTTGCTATTCTTAGTATTTTCGGCATATAATTGTCAAAATCATTTACATTTAATTTTTTTATGACATTTAATAATAATAACTATTAATTATTTTCATAAACTATAAAAATATTAACAAATTTAATTATTCTAATGAAATATGTATTAGCTAAATATGATTTTAAACATTGAAGATTTAAAATGATACAATTTTTTTAAACTATTTAAAGATTTAACAATATATAATATTGTTCCATCAAAATAAAATTAAAGATTTTATTTTGATGTTAGAACTAAACCTTTAGGTTTAGTTGTTCCTAGGTGTATTCTTAGGAATATCATGGGTATTAGACGATACCGGTTTAATCAACACTTAATAATATATTATTATCTTATTAAGCATAATCATAATTTACATGGATAAACATATTATAAAAAACATAGTTTTTTCTAACATGGATAAACATATTATAAAAAACATAGTTTTTTCTAACATGGATAAACATATTATAAAAAACATAGTTTTTTCTAACATGGAT
>Ga0214921_10003679_pt1 | contig 23236 bp, 25 predicted proteins | sample LL1505_MetaG_FD_177992 | JGI IMG/M metagenome (GOLD analysis project Ga0214921, IMG submission 177992) | Freshwater microbial communities from Lake Lanier, Atlanta, Georgia, United States - LL-1505 | ecosystem: Environmental > Aquatic > Freshwater > Lake | place: USA: Georgia | collected... | reverse complement strand
ACCATCCAATTTATCAGAAGGCATTTCATAAGCATCGGCCAATTTATAAATGTCAACCACATTACTTGTTCTTTCGATAGAAGTGCCCATGGCGTAATTATTGTTTTCACAAATAAATACAACAGGTAATTTCCATAACATAGCAAGGTTAAACACTTCGTGCAACATTCCTTGTCTTGCAGCACCGTCTCCAAAGAAACACAATACCACATTCTTTGATCCACGATATTGTTCTGCAAAAGCTAAACCAGCGCCTGTACCAATTTGAGCACCTACAATACCATGTCCACCAAAAAAGTAGTTGGCTTTATCAAAAAGGTGCATACTTCCGCCTTTACCTTTTGAACATCCAGTTGCTTTTCCGTATAATTCCGCCATGGCAGCATTTGGGCTCATGCCTTTTGCAAGGGCTAAACCGTGGTCTCTATAACCAGTTATAAAAGGATCTTCGTGGTTGGTAGCGGTCATACAACCAGCAGCAATTGCTTCCTGACCATTGTAAACGTGAAAGAATCCGCGGATTTTACCCGCCATTTTATACATTTCCTCTGATTTGGATTCAAATTGACGTATTAATTGCATCAATTCATACCAATACAGGTAAGTTTCTTTAGAAAATTTTTGCGCCACAGTCCTTATTTTTTGAGTAGCAAATATAGTATTTTAAGACTATAATTTTGCCTTATGCTTCGTTTAAAAATGGATACTTATAATCGGTAGGAGGGTTAAAAGTTTCTTTGATTGTCCTAGCACTCAACCAACGGTATAAATTCAATGCACTTCCCGCCTTATCGTTTGTACCAGAACCCCTTGCCCCACCAAATGGCTGTTGACCAACTACCGCGCCAGTAGGCTTGTCATTCACATAAAAATTTCCAGCAGCATGACGTAATACATTAGTAGCCAATTCAATAGAAGCTCTATCTTGAGAAATAATTGAACCGGTTAAAGCGTATTTAGAGGTACTATCCAGTACTTTTAAGGTCTTCTCGAATTGACCAGCAGGATAAGTGTAAATGGTCAATACTGGCCCAAAAATCTCTTCACACATGGTGAGTGATTTAGGATTCTTCGTATCAATCACAGTTGGCTCAACAAACCAACCATTTGATTTATTTAAATTCCCTCCAACTAAGATCTTAGCTTGTTTGTCTTTCTTAACTGCTGCAATGTATTTTGAAATATTATTGAATGACTTTTCATCAATCACTGCATTCACAAAATTGCTAAAATCTTCTACCGAACCCATTTTCATGGTTTGTACCGTTTTAACCAATTTTGCTTTTATTGAAGCTGCTAAATTACTAGGCAAATAAGCCCTTGAAGCGGCAGAACATTTTTGACCTTGGTATTCAAAAGCACCTCTAGCCAAAGCAGTTACGACAGTATCCACATCGGCAGAAGGATGTACCATCACAAAATCCTTACCACCTGTTTCTCCCACAATTCTAGGATAAGATTTATAATTGGAGATGTTTTCTCCAATCTGCTTCCACATATGGTTAAATACCCCGGTTGATCCTGTAAAATGTACTCCTGCAAAATCTGGATGCTTAAAACACACATCACCTACAGTAGGACCATCTGTGTACACAATATTAATCACCCCATCTGGCAATCCTGCTTCTTTTAAAATACGCATAAACAATTGAGCAGAATAAATCTGTGTATTAGCAGGCTTCCAAACCACTACATTGCCGCACATTGCTGCAGATGCTGGTAAATTACCGCCAATGGCAGTGAAATTAAACGGTGTTATGGCTAAAACAAATCCCTCTAGGCCTCTCCATTCCATTCTATTATGAATGCCAGGTGAGGAGATAGGTTGTTGCTGGTAGATTTGACTTAAAAAATGCACATTGAATCTTAAGAAATCGATCAATTCACATGCTGCATCAATTTCTGCTTGATAGGCATTTTTACTTTGCCCCAACATGGTTGAAGCATTCATCTCAAACCTATATTTTGTAGCTAGTAAATCTGCCGCTTTTAAAAAGATATGTGCTCTGGTTTCCCAAGTCATATTAGACCAATTTTCACGCACTTTTAATGCCGATTCGATGGCTTTTTCAACATGCACACCTGTTCCAATATGAAAATGTCCAAGAACATGCTTGGTCTCATGTGGTGGATGGATAGACTTTGTTTTACCTGTTCTAACTGCTTTTCCATTGATGTACATTGGAATATCCAATGTCTTCTTTTTTAAAGCAGCCAATGCTTCTTTTAAAGATTTTCTTTCAGGAGAACCTGGTGCATAATTTAGTACAGGTTCGTTGACTGGTAAAGGATAATTGAAATAACCTAGTTGCATAGTGTAATAATTAGGATACGAAAATAAGCATTAAATTAACATGCGTTAGGAACTTATCTATTTTGATTTTGACTTTAGTGTATTTTTGTTCCTAAATCATCCTTTATGCAATTTGTCTTAGTTGACCAGCCGGATAGTGTCCATTTTTACCCATTCAGCTTAACAAGAAGTTTGACCGAAATAAGGGTTGGTATTTTTACAATAAAAGAACGTTGGGAGGCCTTATTGAACGCAGAAACTCAAGTTTTTACAAGTACTTATTTACAAGTTTTATATGAAGCCCCATTTTTAAAGCATGAGGATGCCATAGTATATATTAATGCAACTTGTATACCGGATGCCTCCATTATCAATGCCATCTTAAATTTAAAAGAAGGAGCATGTTTATTAAATAAAGAGGGCAAATGGATTGCTTCCAATTCAACAGAGCGAACAATTGGAAAAATTTTGTTGGGCGACCCCATCTTTAAGCAGTCAATACCTGCAAAATTCATTCAAAATGCCATGCATTTATTACAACTAAATGCAGCTATGATTCAATCTGATTTTAATCATGTCAAAGCCAATGCGACTTCAGTGGAAGTAGATGCATCTAATCGTTTAATTTGTCCTGAAAATATTTTTATAGCTGAAGGTGCTTCATTGTCTGGGGTAAGTTTAAATGCCACGGAAGGCCCAATTTACATTGGTAAAAATGCTTTATTAATGGAAGGAGCTGCGATAAGAGGCCCATTTGTTTTGGGTGAAAAATCTGTCGTAAAAATGAATGCTTGTATTTATGGTGCAACCTCGGTTGGGCCCTATTGCACCATTGGGGGTGAGCTAAAAAATAGTATTCTTTTTGGTTATTCAAATAAAGCGCACGAGGGGTATTTGGGGGACAGTATCATTGGACAATGGTGTAATATTGGTGCAGGTACAAGTAACAGCAATGTAAAAAATACAGCTGGCCCAATTCAAATATGGAATGAACACCAAAAATCATGGGAAACAATTGGCAAAAAAATGGGAATGTTAGTAGGAGATTATACAAGGTTTGCAATTCAATCTAGTATCAACACAGGTTCTTATATTGGCGTATCGTCTAATATTTATGGAAATGGATTGTTGCCAAAAATGATTCCAAATTTTAGCTGGGGTGTTGTAAAAGGTTATGTTTTGGAGAATGCCATCGAAGACATCCAAAATTGGAAAAAAATGAAGGGATTCCAAGTCTCAGAGGCTGAAAAGCAGGTCTTATCTACCTTGTTTCATATGGAATAGCGCCTTTTTTTAGTTACCTTTGAGCCTTCAAAATGACATTTATGCGAAAACAAATAGCTGCAGCAAATTGGAAGATGAATTTAAGCCATGATGAAGCTGAAAGCTTATTGGATCAACTGTTGGCAACAGAACACCATTTGTCAACAAATCAGGCTGCAATTTTTGCTGTTCCAGCAATTTATGTTCCTTTAGCAGTTAAGAAATTGGCAGACATCCCAAATGTGTTTGTGGCAGCTCAAAATTGTCATCAAAAATCCAATGGCGCTTATACAGGAGAAATTTCCGCATCCATGTATGCCTCTGTTGGTGTACATCATATTATTCTTGGTCATTCCGAGAGACGTGAATATTTTGCTGAATCTGATGGTTTGTTAGCAGAGAAAACAGAAGCTGTTTTAGCCATTGGAAGCACCCCAATTTTTTGTTGTGGTGAACCATTGGAAATAAGAGAAGCTGGAATACAGAATCGTTTTGTCGAAACACAATTAAGAAATGCCTTATTTCAATTATCTGCTGAACAAATTGTAAAAGTGGTGATTGCCTATGAACCCATCTGGGCAATTGGCACAGGTAAAACTGCAACAAGTGAACAAGCTCAAGAAATTCATGCCTATATTAGGTCAGTATTTGCTGCTAAATATGGTCAAGACATTGCAGATCAAATTTCGATATTATACGGCGGTAGTGTAAAAGCGGCAAATGCAAAAGAAATTTTTTCACAACCAGATGTAGACGGTGGATTGGTTGGTGGTGCCGCTTTAATTGCAACAGAATTTGCAGCCATCATTAACGCACTAAAATAGTTTATAAAAGAACATTATATAATACATGAAGCATATAAGAAATTTTTGTATCATCGCCCACATTGATCACGGTAAAAGCACCTTGGCAGATCGTTTGTTAGAACATACCAAGACCATTACAGAACGTGAAATGATGAACCAGGTGTTGGATGATATGGATTTAGAGCGAGAGAAAGGAATAACCATTAAGAGTCACGCAATTCAGATCAATTATATCCATAAAGGTGAAACCTATACTTTAAATTTAATTGATACACCAGGTCATGTTGACTTTAGTTATGAAGTGAGTCGCGCATTAGCTGCATGTGAAGGTGCATTGTTATTAGTAGATGCCTCTCAAGGTATACAAGCACAAACCATCAGTAATTTATATTTAGCATTGGACAATAATTTAGAGATCATCCCGGTGATCAATAAAATTGACATGGATGGTGCTAAGATTCCAGAAGTAACAGATCAAATCATTGACTTAATTGGTTGTAAGCAAGAGGATATTTTATTAGCAAGTGGTCGTTCTGGTATTGGTATCGAAGAGATTTTACAAGCGATTGTAGAGAGAATCCCATCCCCAAAAGGAGATACCGAAGCCCCGTTGCAAGCTTTGATTTTTGATAGTGTATTCAATAGTTTTAGAGGCATCATAGTTTACTATAGAATTATGAATGGTGTCTTAAAAAAGAATGATAAAATTAAGTTCGTGGCTTCTGGTAGAGAATACATTGCAGATGAAGTGGGTGTATTAAAATTAGCCATGACACCAAAGGCCGAAGTGAGGGCAGGTGATGTAGGGTATATTATTACAGGTATTAAAGTGGCGAAGGAAGTTAAAGTGGGTGACACCATTACTTTAGCTAATAATCCTGGCCCAATGATTCATGGTTTTGAGGAAGTAAAGCCAATGGTATTCTCTGGTATCTATCCAGTGAACACAGATGAATTTGAGGAATTAAGAGATTGTATGGATAAACTACAATTGAATGATGCTTCTTTGACTTTTGAATTAGAAACTTCACAAGCATTAGGTTTTGGATTCCGTTGTGGATTCCTTGGACTATTGCATATGGAGATTGTGCAAGAGCGTTTAGAACGTGAGTTCAATCAAACCGTGATCACGACTGTACCCAACGTAAGTTTTATAGCTTACACGACAAGAGACGAAAAGATTATTGTAAATAATCCAACAGAGATGCCGGATCCAGTCAAAATCAAACGCATCGAAGAACCATTTATTAGAGCACAAATTATTACTACACCAGACTATATTGGTAACATCATCACTTTATGTTTAGGCAAAAGAGGCATGTTGATTAATCAAAGTTATTTAACCCCAACAAGGGTTGAATTGATTTTTGAAATGCCATTGACTGAGATTGTATTTGACTTTTATGATAAGTTAAAGAGTCAAACAAGAGGTTATGCTTCTTTTGATTATACGCAGATTGGATTTAGAGATGCAGATATTGTGAAAATGGATATTTTGTTGAACAACGAAAAGGTAGATGCCTTAAGTGCTTTAATCCACAGAGGAAAATCTGCTGAATTTGGGCGTAAGCTTTGTGAGAAATTAAAAGATTTATTGACAAAGCAACAATTCCAAATTGCCATACAAGCTGCAATTGGTGCTAAAGTAGTTGCTAGAGAAAATATCTCAGCCATGCGTAAAGACGTAACAGCCAAATGTTATGGTGGTGATATCAGTCGTAAACGTAAATTATTAGAAAAGCAAAAAGAAGGTAAAAAGAGAATGCGTCAAATTGGAAACGTAGAAATTCCACAAGAAGCTTTCTTAGCAGTATTGAAATTAGATTAAACTTTATAATGCTTGTGCAAACTGGAATAGATGATCATAACGATCATCTATTTTAGTATCTGGAAAAGGCGCTTCAGGATTGGTGGTTGCTAAGTATACGGTATGCATCCCTGCATTGCGTCCAAATTCCATATCTGACATTCGATTACCCACCATGATAGACTTCCTAAAATCAATTGAAGGAAATTTTTCCTTGGCTTGAAATGCCATACCAGGTTGAGGTTTTCTATTGTAGGATAGATTATCTAAGTCCGAACAATAAAAAATGGCATCAATTCTTCCACCCAATTCAATAATTTGATGCGTCATGTTTTCATGAATCAAAGCTAAATCCGCATCGGTCATCCATCCTTTACCAATGCCTTTTTGATTTGTTGTGATGATAATTTTAGAGAACTTTTGAGCGAGTAGGGGCAATGCTGCTAAACTTTCTTCATAAAAATTAAATTCAGACCAATTCCGAATATAATCCTCTTTTTTTTCATGATTGATCACGCCATCACGGTCTAAAAATAAAGTCCAATCTGCTGTGATATGTAAATCGCTTATCATCTATTTACCAAAAATATTTTCTTCTACTAGTTCACAAATAATATGCCCTACTAAAATATGTGACTCTTGAATTCTTGGGGTCGTAGTAGATGGAATATTAATTAAGAAATCACTCAATGCTTTCATCTGTCCACCTGAAGCACCTGTGAATCCAACAGTGACAACGCCGATTGATTTTGCCATTTCAAAAGCTTTAACAATATTACCGGAATTTCCAGATGTACTAATACCCACTAAAACATCGCCCGGTTTGGCAAGTCCTTCTAATAATCTTGCATAAATCACATCAAAACTATAATCATTCGATACTGCAGTTAAATAGGAGCTATTGCAATGTAAGGCATCCGATGGCAATGCTTTTCTGTCTTTATAAAATCGACCTGAAAATTCTGCGGCTAAATGTTGTGCATCTGCTGCACTTCCTCCATTACCTGCAAAATAGACTGCATTCCCTTGTTTAAAAGCATGGGTGATGGCATGAACAATCTTTTCAATCTCTAATATCAATTGTTCGTCTTTCAATAAAGCTTGTTTTACTTGAATAGAACCTTCTATGATCGATTGTATTTGTGGTCTTGACATCGTATAATTGATTTAATTGATCTAATTAGATAATTTATAATTGACAGTCAGAAATTATAATTGTTGATACAAAGTTAAAAAAGATTGTCTCATTTGTTCCCAACTATATTTTTTCTTTTCAGATATTAGATGCGGCATAAAGTGCGCTGTACCTCTCTCATATAATTGAAGAATACCATCTGCAATAGCAATTGGATTAGGCTCAACAACCAATCCAACTTGATCATGCGGCACAGTATCGGCCAAACCACCCACATTGGTCACTAACATTGGTTTTAAAAAATGATAAGCCATAGGTGTCACACCACTTTGTGTCGCATTTCGATAGGGCTGAATGATAAAATCAGCCGCTGAAACATATAATTTGACATCTCTTTCACCAATGTATTCATTGTATACGGAGATGGTATCAGATAAACCTAATGCCTTAATTTGTTCCAGATATGGGGTAGGTGATTCATAAAATTCCCCCGCTATCACTAACTTAATTCCTGCAGCTTTAATTGCAGGTTTTGACATGGCTTCAATCAATAAATCTAAACCTTTATAGGCCCTCACAAAACCAAAAAATAAAATGACTTTATCATTTTCTTGAAGGTGTAATAATTTCCTTGCATCAATCGTGGGCATGGCTTCTCCAAAATGATCATAAATAGGATGGGGCGAAACGCAAGATAGTTTATGGGTAAACAATTTTACATCTTCTTGCACTTTTTTGCTCATCGTTAAAAAGCCATCTACAGCGCCTACAAAATACTTTGTCAATAAGGTATCGCCAATTCTTTTTTCATGTGGAATCATATTGTCCACTATAGCAATGACCTTAGTATGTTTATTCCTTTTTACAATGTTTAAAATAGTTCCCAAACATGGTGCTAAAAAAGGAATCCAATAACGCACGATAATTAAATCCGGACGTTCTTTATAAATTTTCAAACCAACTCTAATCCAATTGAATGGATTGATTGAATTAATAGCTACCTCAATAGACAATCCTTTAGGTGCTGGTTCTGTAGAATATTGTGTGGTACCTGGGAATAAAAAATCTGGATATTGTAAGGAAAAAGTATACAGAGTCGTTTTGATGGATGCTTGCATGAAACTTTGGGCTAATTTTTCATCAAAAGCAGCTAGGTTGCCCCTTAATGGCCATGCTGGCCCCATAATGATCATTCGATCTACCATCCTTGTTTCTCCTCAATTAAATAAACATTTCTATCTACAGCGCTACGGTTCACCAACTCTGCAATAAAACCGGCTAAAAATAATTGTGTACCAATGATCATAGAAGTGAGTGCAATAAAAAAAGCTGGCTTGTTGGTAATGCTTGTTACAGGATCAATGAACTTACTTATGATGATATAGAATACCGAAACAAAACCTACAAAAAAGAATAGTGAACCAATTAAACCAAAAAATTGCATTGGCTTTTTTCCAAATTTGGATAAAAATTGAATAGTCAATAAATCTAAAAATCCATTGACAAATCTTTCCCATCCAAATTTAGTATGTCCATATTTTCTTGCTTGGTGTTGTACCACTTTTTCACCAATTTTTTTGAATCCAGCCCATTTTGCAAGGATAGGAATGTATCGGTGCATCTCTCCAAAAACTTCGATGCTTTTAACCACCTTCAATTGATAGGCTTTTATCCCACAATTAAAATCATGTAAATGAATGCCTGAGCTTTTACTTGCAACTGCATTGTATAATTTAGAAGGTATATTCTTAGTGAACGTATTATCAAAACGTTTTTTCTTCCATCCACTTACTAAATGATATCCTTGATCCATGATCATGGTATAAAATTCAGGAATTTCATCAGGGCTGTCTTGCAAATCCGCATCCATCGTCATGACCATATCACCTTGTGCAGCTTTAAAGCCCTCATTCAATGCGGCAGATTTTCCATAGTTGCGTTGAAACTTAATTCCCTTTAATGAAGGATATTGATTACGTAAATTGGTAATGACATCCCAACTGCCGTCATCGCTACCATCATCAATCATGATCACCTCATAGGAATATGCATTGGTTTCCATGACACGATGAATCCAGGCCATCAATTCTGGCAAAGATTCAGCTTCATTGAATAAAGGGATAACGACAGAAATCTGCATAGTATAATTATTGATCAATAGCTTGTGTATCTTGCGTTGTTGCTTGGATATCACTAAATGGATCTGTTGGGTTTTTCTTTGCAACAGCAGCACCAATCAATGAACCAATGGCGCCTAGAAATCCAGTGCCAAAAATTGCACCAGCAATTGCAAATGGAAGGAATAATTTTTTAGTCATAGTGATTGCTTGATCTATCATCTCATCTGTCATCTTTGGATTTTTTGCCATTTCAACTCTAGAAATTTCGATGATCTTATCTACCATGTCTGGGAATAATACATATAAAGCTAGCACAGTGTATAAAACTGTAATGACAATGATGACTGCAGTTGTTTTAAAACCATGTGCAAAAACATTTCCAAAAGTGACTTTATTATCACTCTGATTCGCAAACAAAATATTACCATAAATGATACCGCCAATTAATATGGCATAACTTAACCAGCTTAACCATTGAGTGGTATATAAATTAAACACATAAATAATGATGCTAAATAAAATAGAGATCCCACCTAAAATGGCACCTTTTACAATATGAGAGGTAATTTGCTTTTCCATGTTTTGATATTTTTAAAATATGATTGAAGTTATTTATAAAATGAATGCTGTGCTATTACTTATTTAAATGCAATTGACCCTTTGCATAAGTGCCCACAACTGCACCTTTTAATCCTTTATCCCAGAATGGATTATTGGCAGATTTGCTTTTAGAATCAGCTTTAATTGGTGTAATAGCTGTTTCACGATTAAATAAAGTAAGGTCTATTTTTTGTCCTTCTTGAATGGTACTTTTTCCAAGGTTGAAAATTTGTCTTGCATGATTGGATAACAAATTTGCAATGGCTTCGTCTTTTAATGTTGGAAATAAATGATTGATGGTTGAATAGGTAGTTTCAATACTTGCGATACCTGCATGCGCATATTCAAATTCAATTGTTTTTCCATCCCAATCTTGTGGTTGGTGGTGAGCAGTAATACAATCTACCACACCACGTTCAACCGCATCTTGTAAAGCTGCTTGGTCTGCTTTTGTTCTCAAAGGAGGGAACACTTTCAACAACGTATCATAAGTGGTAAGATCGGTCTCATTAAAATATAAATGATAGGGTGTGACACTACAAGTAAGCGCTAAACCTGCTTTTTTACCTGCTTCGATGAGTGCCATACCTTTTGCAGTGCTTACACCTGTGATATGTAATTTTGAATTGGTATATTTTAATAACTCAATATCTCTGGCTATCATTAACTCCTCGGCTATTGCTGGAATTCCTGGTAGTCCAATTTGAGTAGAAGTGATCCCTTCATTCATTAAGCCAATAGTTCCCATACTTTTATCTACTGGCATTTGTATCACGACACCATCAAATGTCTTCACATATTGAAGTGCTTTCAAAAAAAGTAAAGTGGATTGAACTGGGTGTAGGCCATCACTCATCGCAACTGCTCCTGCTTGATGCATATCAATCATCTCTGCTAAATCTTTCCCTTCGATTTTCTTTGACAAGGCACCTAATGGTAAAATTTCGATTGGTAAATTTTGTTGCTGTTGAACAATATAATTTACCTGCGTTTTATTATCAATCACAGGTTGGGTATTCGGTACTACAAAAACGGTCGTAAAACCACCAGCCTGCGCTGCAGCTGCACCTGTCTCTAATGTTTCTTTATACTCATAGCCTGGATCACAAAAATTGGTAAATGGATCTACCCAACCGGCACTTACAATTGTGCCCGGAATATCAACAATTTGGTCTGCTTTTCCCTCGTAATGCTCTTGAATGGAAACTAATACTGCGTCTTGAAGAAGGATATCTTTTACTTGGCCGTTAAATGGCGAATGCTGATCAGCAATTTTGACTTGCCTGAGAAGAATGGTCATCGAGTCAATGAATTTGATGCAATATACTTCGTTTTTGCTAATTGTTTCCATAATTAGGCCTCAATTAGCGTGATTTTAGGTGAAATAGTCGACCTGACGGGTTTGATTGTAAAGATGCCAGTCCATCTGATGTATGGGTTTATTGAGTTAACTTCGCACCCATGACTTTTGACCAATTAAACATCAATTCTCCCTTAGCTAGGGCCTTAGAAGATTTAGGATACACCCATCCCACAACGATTCAACACCGTGTTTACCCAATCGTGATGTCTGGTAGGGATGTTTGTGGTATCGCCCAAACTGGAACAGGTAAAACTTTCGCCTATTTGTTACCCTGTCTTAGACAATGGAAATTCGACAAAAATAAAGATCCACAAATTTTAATCATTGTTCCAACAAGAGAATTGGTGGTGCAAGTGGTTGAAGCTGTTAAGAAATTAACGCCCTATATGAGTGTCATAACGGTGGGCGTTTTTGGGGGCGTAAATATCAATACCCAACAAATAGAAGTCGAAAAAGGAGTAGATGTTTTGGTTGCAACACCAGGAAGATTATTTGACTTAATCATGAATGGGGCGATCAAAACAAAATATATTAAGAAGGTGGTGATAGATGAAATGGATGAAATGTTGAATCTTGGATTTAGAAAACAGATCACCAATATATTAGAACTTGTCCCTGCGAAAAGACAAAATTTATTATTTTCTGCTACCATTACTGAAGATGTAGAAAAATTAATGAATGATTATTTTAACGAACCAGTTAGGGTAGAAGCAGCACCAACAGGAACACCACTCGAGAACATCATTCAAATTGGATATGACTTACCTAATTTTAATACCAAAGTTAATTTGTTAGAAATGCTTTTAAGTGAAGATGAAAGCATGACCAAGGTGTTGATTTTTGCTGCAACAAAAAGTTTAGCAGACCAATTGTATGATCAATTGATCGAAAAATTCCCAGATATCGTTGGTGTGATTCACTCCAATAAAGAACAAAATTATCGTTTCAATACTGTCAATCAATTTAAGGCAGGTGTCTTTAAATATATTATCGCAACCGATGTAATGGCCCGTGGTATTGACGTTGCAGAGGTAACGCACGTGATTAATTTTGACACGCCTGATGTACCAGAAAATTATATCCACCGTATTGGTCGAACTGGACGTGCAGATAAAAAGGGGATTGCGATCACCTTTATCACTGCAAAAGAAGCCAAACAAAAATTAGCGATTGAAGCTTTGATGAAGCAACCCATTCCAATGGAAGCTTTACCAGCCAATCTTGAAATATCGACTGTGTTGACGGAGGATGAGATTCGTAAAGTGAAGATGAAGATTATTCAAATCAAGCTACCAAAGAAAGAAGATGTTGGCCCTGCATTTCACGAGAAGTCTGAAAAAAATAAAAAAGTGAATGTTCGAAAGAACCATAAGGAAGCCATGCAGAAAAAATATGGTAAACCTAAAACAAGAGGCGCCAAGAAGTAAAAATAAAACGACCCTTAAAAAAATCTAAGGGTCGTTTTATTTTTGGCTAATGATTTTTTCGAGGCCACCCATAAACGGTGGCCTCGATTTTTTATTGATACCCTTAAGAAAATCTAAGGGCCATTTTATTAGAACCTTTCTAATCCAGAAAAGAAAAAGTTGCCTTCAATAGCTGCATTTTCATCACTGTCACTTCCGTGCACTGCGTTTTCACCAATAGAAGCTGCAAACTTTTTACGGATGGTACCTTCCTCTGCTTGAGCAGGGTTGGTTGCACCAATTAATGTTCTAAAATCAGCAACTGCATTGTCTTTTTCTAAAATGGCAGCTACAATCGGGCCACTACTCATAAAATCTACCAATTCTTGGTAAAATGGTCTTTCCTTGTGCACTTCATAAAATGTCCCAGCTTGTGCAGGAGATAAATGTATCCACTTCATTGCTTTTACTGAAAAGCCTGCTTTAATAATTTGATCTAAAATTGCACCAGTATACCCTTTAGAGGTGGCATCTGGTTTAATCATTGTAAATGTTTTGTTGCTCATACCTAATTTTTATATTGTTTCTAAATGTGGGTGCAAAATTACCTAAAAACATCCGATTTAACCTAAATTTGTGCACTTATGCAATCAATTGAACAATTTTATCCTTTTTTTCAACAACCATTTAAAGCCATCATCACTGCTCATCAGAAACCTGATGGGGATGCAATGGGCTCTAGTTTAGCTTTATACCACTTTTTAAAACAATTAGGACATGATGTAACCGTGGTGTCGCCGACAAATTGGGCCCCTTTTTTAAATTGGATGCCAGGGATTGACCATGTGGTTGATTATGAAAGTAATAAGTCAAAAGCAACTGAATTGGCTCAAGCAGCAGATTATATATTTTGTTTAGATTTCAACATCCTGCATCGCACCAAAAATATGGAGTCCCTGATTAGAGATTCTAAAGCAATTAAAATATTAGTTGATCATCATCAACAACCTGATATACAGAGTTTTGAGTATGGCATTAGTGATGTTAAAATGAGCTCCACCTGTGAAATGATCTATGATATCATTGTACAATCGGGCCATAGTAATTTGATCAATTTAGACATCGCGACTGCTTTGTATACGGGTTTAATGACAGATACTGGATCCTTTAGATTCCCATCCACTACTGCATCTGTTCATAAAATTGTTGCGCATTTGAAAGAAGTTGGGCTTCAACATTCAACAATTCACGAAAACATTTATGACCAGTCCTCAGAGGGCAGATTAAAGTTTATGGGGAATGCCTTTTTAAATAGAATGCATGTATTCCCTGAATTCAAAACTGCTGTGATGGCCATCCCCAAAACAGACATCTATAAATTTGAGTTAAAAACAGGAGATACAGAAGGTTTGGTGAACTATCTTTTGTCCATCCATGGCATTAAATTTGCTGCGATTGTAATTGACAGGGAAGAAGAAAGAAAATGGAGTTTTAGAAGCAAAGGTAACTTTGATGTCAATATATTTGCAAGAACACATTTTGAGGGTGGAGGCCATGCAAATGCTGCTGGCGGAAGTTCAAAAAAATCTGTTGATGAAACATTCCAAGATTTTAAAAACATATTAGAAACATATAAATCTCAATTAACACAATTAAACTAAAATGATCAAATCAACATTAAAATTAGTAGCTGCAATTGTATTGTTTGCAAGTTGTAACAGTTACGAAAAAGCACCTTCAGGAATGATGTATAAAATTACACATGGCGACGGCAATCAAAAGAAATTAGAGCAAGGACAATTTGTTAAAATGAATATCGAATACAAATTGAAAAGCAAGGACACCACTTTAAGTTCAACTTTTGGTTTAATCCCAGTTTATTTTCCTGTGGACACAGCAAGTTTAGGTAAATACACATTTACTGAAATCTTGATGAAATGTAAGAAAGGTGATAAAATCGAATTTTCATTAAGTATTGATACACTTGCAAAAATGGGTGTTTTACAATTGAACGAAATCTTTAAAACAAAAGATATTGTTTTAGGTAAAGCCGAAATCATTGATGTATTTACTGATGTTGCAAAAGTAGATGCTGATTACAAAAAAGAAACTGAAACAGAAAAGAAAAGAGAAATTGAAGCAATTAAAGCACATTTAGCTAAAAATAAAATCACTGCAGTAGAATCACCAGAAGGAGTGTTTGTAGTTTTGAAAGAAGCTGGAGATGCTGCTAATAAAATTGATACGACTAAGATCGCTAGTGTTTATTACAAAGGCTATACCATCGCTGGTGAAACTTTTGATACCAACATCAAACCAAACGATTCTACATCAAAACCTTTTGATGTTAAAATTGGTTCTGGTGGAGTGATTCCTGGTTGGGAAATTGGTTTAAAGTATTTTGGTAAGGGCGGAAAAGGTACCATCTTTATTCCTGCAATGTTGGCTTATGGCCCTCAAGCAAATGGAGCAATCAAGCCTTATTCTAATTTAGTTTTCGACCTTGAAATTCAAGACGTTACCAAAAAATAAATTGAATTGATTCGACTAAAAAGGCCAAATTTTATTTGGCCTTTTTTTTATGCATTCATTTGTTCCATAAGTAAAATTGCTTCTTTAGCTTCTTTTACATCATGCACCCTTAATATATTTGCACCACCTAGTAAACCAATGGTATTCAACACAGTCGTGCCATTCAGTGCAGCATCTGCATCAACACCTAATGTTTTATAGATGCTTGATTTTCTGGATACCCCTAAGAGTATTGGTAGCTCCAATACTTTTAACGCGCTTAATGATTGTACAAGCTTAAAATTTTCAGTGCTTGTTTTGCTAAAACCAAATCCCGGATCAATGATCCATTCTGATAATCCCGCCGCTGCAAATTGCCTTTTTTTATCCATAAAATAATCTACCAGATGCTCCATGATATTGGTTCTTTCTTCGACCAGATGCATAGAGGTTGGCCCTCCAGTTTGATGCATACCAATATAAACTGCCTGATTGGCTACGACCATTGGAATCATTTTGGGATCAAAATTGCCACAACTAATGTCATTCACTATTAAAGCACCGGCATTGAATGCAGCTTCAGCAACACTAGCATGATAAGTGTCTATTGAAATGGGGATTTGAGGCAGCAAAGCATGAATCGCTTTAATCAAGGGTACCACACGTTCAATCTCCATTGTTTCTGTAATGATATCCGCACCTGGTCTGGTACTTTGCCCTCCAATGTCTAAAATACTTGCTCCAGCAGTAACCATTTCAGTGGCCTTTTGAACGCCTAAATCTATATGTTCCATTCTGCTTCCCTTAAAAAATGAATCTGGTGTTGCATTTAAAATCCCCATCACTACAGGTGTGGTTAGGTCGAGCTGAATGTCTTTTAATTGGATTTTAAACATAGTTTTAATTTAAGGGCCTTATTGTTTATCTTGCAACTGTTCAAAGATATTAACTAACCGTGTAATTTGTTGTTATTTCATGAGTCAAACTTCTGCACAATATGATCAAGCCATCGCTTCATGTAGCGATATTTTTATCAAGAAAACAAAAGACTATGGTACTGCATGGCGTGTACTAAGAATCATTTCGGTGGTAGACCAAATTTTTATAAAAGCGTTAAGGATTAGAACCATTCAAGATAAAGGGTTTCAAAGAGTAGACGACGGTATACAAGATGAATTTAAAGGCATCATTAATTATTCAGTCATTGGATTAATTCAATTGAAATTAAATGACCCAAAGGTAGAAGATATGCCTGTGGATCAAGTACAAAACTTGTATCAAGCAAATGTAGATTTTGCAAAATCAACCATGATGGACAAAAATCATGATTATGGAGAAGCATGGCGTGATATGAGTCAAGAAAGCTATGCCGATCTAATTTTAGTAAAGCTTTTGCGCATTCGACAAATTTTAACCAATGATGGTAAGACCTTAATTAGCGAAGGGATTGATGCCAATTTTGTAGATATCTTAAACTATGCCACTTTTGCTTTGATACAAATAGAGGAAGGAAAACATTAATTCTATGCAAGCATTTTTGAAAACGATAAGATGGTCTGTTGGACTACTATTTATTTTTTCAGGATTGATCAAAGCAAACGATCCATTGGGCTTGAGTTACAAAATGCAAGAATTTTTTGAAGTTTGGGGATTGGCTTTTTTAGATGATTATTCACTAGCTTTTGCCATCTTCATGAACACCCTTGAAATTGTTGCAGGAGTAGCGTTACTTATTAAATTTCCATATAAACAAACCTTGTGGTTGTTGTTAGGATTGATTGTATTCTTTACATTCCTAACAGGCTATGCTTTGTTTTCGGGTAAAATTAAAACATGTGGTTGTTTTGGAGATTGTATCCCACTGACGCCAAAAGTCTCCTTTATAAAAGACCTGGTTTTACTGTTTGCAATTTTAATCCTACTTTTTAATCACACAAAAGTAAAGAGCAATTTACATAAAGCATTGGGCATTTTTTTATTGATCCTTTCAACTGGAATTGTTGGATACGGACAATACTATGTGTTGCAACATCTTCCTTTTATTGATTGTTTGCCTTATAAAAGAGGCAATGATATTAAAGAACAAATGAAGGTTCCTGAAGGTGCCGTTCTAGATAGTGTATCTATTCAAATGTCTTTTAAGAAAGATGGTAAGACGATTCAATTTGATATCAATCAATTTCCTACAGATTTTGATAGTACTTATGTGTATCAAGAACGTAAGGAAGTTTTAATACAAAAAGGGAATGGCAAAGTCGCTAAGATTGTTGACTTTAGCTTATTCACAATGAATAATATAGATACTACAAATGCATTATTCAATTCTACTACTCCTTATGTGCTTTTATTTTCTGGTAAAATTGATCGCTCTATTGCATGGAAAGCATTGATAACCAAAATTAAAGAAAAGCACCAACAGGTTTATTTAATCACTGCAGATAAAGCAAATGCCGCTCAACTTAATCTTGATATACCAATATTAATAGGGGATATGACAATGATTAAAACCGCTGCAAGGGTTTGGCCTACTGTCACCATCATGAATGGATCAACCATCATGGAGAAGCAAAGCTACATCGACTTCCTAAAAAAATAGGTGACCGGTTCTATAGATTAAGTCGTAACTTAGGAATACAAGTCTATTTAAATCCTACAGTATGTCAAAAATCATAGAAATTTTAGAGAAAAAAGGACCTCATTTTAATATTGTTGCATCTTCAACACCCGTGTTGGACGCTTTAACAATTATGCAATCCGAAAACCTAAGTTATGTGGTGGTGATGGACGAGCATCAATTTCTGGGTATCATGTCGGAACGTGACTACACACATAAAATAAAACTTCAAGGACGACATTCAGACTCCACCACTGTCAAAGAAATCATGACCCACGATTTACCAGTCATTGGATTACAAGAAGAATTAGAACGTTGCATGATTTTAATGAATGTCTATAAAACAAGATATCTACCAGTTTTTGATAATATTGAATTCAAAGGTGTCATTACGATGAATGACTTAATGCGTGATGTATTGGAGAAGAAAAAGTAGGAGGAATGTGCACTATTTAATCACGACATCTGTAATTAGTTTTTCCCCCATTTTTTCATTAACCCTTTCAATGATGAGTCCTTTTTGAAAACCCAACTCGTTTTTGAGTGGGCCAATATTGGTGTGAATGAATAATTTTTGATCAAATATATAAATCTTGTCTGTGTACTTAGCAACTGTGACGCCCATAATTTCTTCCCAAACAGCTTCAATCTGAACTGCTCTAATACCATTTTTTAATTTAGTATTTTCCTGCACCATTTGTTTTAATGCATCTCCAATTTTGAATGTTGCCATATTACTAAATTACAATTTTATAATTCAATTAGTTGGTAATTTTCTACGTATCTACCCAAAAGGTCTGCCACACGTGCTTTGTGTGTATCTGTTATAAATACAGGTCCATCTGTAGAAGTAGCAACCCAGCCCAATAAATGAGCCATTCTGGCTTCATCCAATTTCTCAAAAATATCATCCATTAATAAAATAGGAGAGAAGCCTTTTGCCTTTTTCAATAATTCCCATTCTGCCAACCTTATGGCAAATAATAAACTTTTTCTTTGTCCCTGAGATGCTTCTTGTTTGAATGACTGTCCTTGAATTGTAATACTTAAATCATCTTTATGAATGCCTACACTTGTTCTTTGCAATGCCTTATCTTTCGCTAAAGCATGGACAAGCAATTCTGCAAAATGATTATTTTGTAGGCTTGATTGATAGTGCATCTCAATCGCATCTGCACAACCTGCAATCGATACATAAAGTTGATGCACCAGTGGCAACCATTCATTTAATAATTTTGTTCTTATGTTAAAAATGGGCTCCCCATATTGTACCAATTGTATATCCAATGTGTTCAATAAAGTTTCATCCATCTGTCCTTGCTCGGCTGACCATTTTAAAAGGCTGTTTCTTTCTTGTAAAACTTTATTGTATTGAATTAACAATCGTAAATAATTGTCATCAATTTGTGACAACAAACTATCTATTAATTTTCTTCTTTCTTCACTTGAACCTGTTATAATTTGTACATCATCTGGTGCAATCATCACAGTTGGAATCTTCCCAATATGTTGTGATAACTTTGAATACAAGGTTTCGTCAAAATAAAATTCTTTCTTCCCCGTTTCTCTTAATATACAAGTGACTTGTGTCGCATTTCCAGTAATATCAAAAAAACCATCCACGCGCATACCTTGAAAGCCATGGTGCACATTTTGGGCATCGGGTCGGCTAAAGTAACTTTTGGTAAAGGAGAGGTAATAAATGGCATCTAAAATATTCGTTTTCCCTGTTCCATTCTCACCAACTATACCTACAATTCGAGCATTAAATTCAAATTGCTTTTGAATGTAATTTCTAAATTGGACCAGTGATAGTGTTTTTAAGGACAACATGGCTGCAATTTACATCCAAAAAAGCTGTATTTTTAGTCAAATTTTAAGGAATGATCCTAATCAGTGAGCAACAACTTCCAAGTATCATCAAAAGGCTGTCTCATCAAATATTGGAGACCCATCCTGGTCTACAGGATACTGTAATTATTGGTTTACAACCAAGAGGTGTTTTTTTAAGCGATCGAATTGTGGCTGCCTTACACCAAGAAATTCCTCAGGATCAGGTACTTTATGGAAAACTAGATATTACTTTTTATAGGGATGATAATAGGAGAGAGCTTCATATAGCCAACCAAACAGATCTCCCATTTAGTATTGAGGGCAAAACGGTGATTTTGATAGATGATGTACTTTTTACAGGTCGTACCATACGAGCTGCTTTAGATGCTTTATTAGCATTTGGACGCCCTTCAAAAGTCAAATTATGTGTCTTAATTGACCGAAAGCCTAGCAGAGAATTACCTATTCAGCCGGACTTTTCAGGTAAGGAAATGGACACTTTAACCCCTTTTAAGGTTAAAGTAAGATGGAAAGAAAATAATGGTGTGGACGACGTAATCTTGTTAGATCAATAAAATACATTAATTTTGTTTTTTAATGGCACTATCTACCAAACATCTTCTTGGTATCAAGGACCTCCAAACGGAGGATATTCAACTTATTTTATCTACTGCAACGCAATTTAAAGAAGTCCTTCAGAGACCAGTTAAAAAAGTTCCAACCCTAAGAGACGTCACAATCGTCAATCTTTTTTACGAAAATTCAACCCGAACTAGAATCTCTTTTGAATTAGCAGAACGCAGGTTATCTGCAGATGTGGTGAACTTCACTGTATCTAATTCCTCCGCTGCAAAAGGTGAAACATTGTTAGACACAGTGAATAATATTCTAAGCATGAAAGTGGATATGGTGGTGATGCGACATAGTGCTTCTGGCGCTCCGCATTACTTATCTAAACATATAGATGTGCCAATTATCAATGCTGGAGATGGTATCAATGAACATCCAACACAAGCATTATTAGATGCTTTTTCGATGCAAGAACAACTAGGTAAACTAGCTAGTTTAAAAGTGGCCATCATTGGAGATGTCATGCACAGTAGGGTTGCACTAAGTAATATTTATCTCTTAAAGAAAATGGGTGCCGAAGTCATGGTATCTGGACCACCTACTTTAATTCCTACTTACTTAAAAGAAGCGATGGATGTTCAGGTGGAATACAATATCGATAAAGCCCTTGCTTGGTGTGATGTGGCCAATGTACTTAGAATCCAATTAGAGCGACAAAATCAACCTTTATTCTCTTCTCTAAGAGAATACAACTTAGCTTATGGGATAACAAAAGCAAGGCTTCAAAAATTAAATAAAGAAATTGTCATCATGCATCCTGGCCCAATCAATAGAGGCGTAGAAATGGATAGTGATGTGGCCGATGGAAAGCAATCCATTATTTTAGATCAAGTAGAAAATGGCGTGGCTGTGAGAATGGCTTGTTTATACCTATTAACAGGGCGAACCAATCCTTAATTCAAAAAGATGCAAAGAATTTGTCTATTCCCAGGAACTTTTGATCCAGTTACACTCGGTCATATTGATATCATCAATCGATCGTTACCTTTATTTGATAAAGTCATTGTGGGGATCGGAATCAATGCTGCTAAAGATCCAATGTTTAGTGCAGAACAAAGAAAACAATGGTTTGAGGAAATTTATAAGGATGAATCCAAAGTAGAAGCGGTCACCTATGATGGTCTCACCATTAAATATTGTCAATCGATTGGTGCACGTTTTATTTTAAGAGGAATACGATACGTGAGCGATTTTGAATATGAAAAAACAATTGCAGACGCCAACAGAACCATGGATCGTCACATTGAAACCATCTTTTTAACTGGTGAGCCAAAATATACTTCTGTTGCCTCAACGATTGTAAGAGATATCATCCGCAATGGTGGTGACGCTTCTCCATTTTTACCCCAAGTAGTTATTGATGCATTGAGTTAAGAAAAATTTGCATCACTTCTTTAATGTTGTCATAGGTTTGTTCTAAATAAGGTGCAAGATCAGCTTGTTTTACCCATGAAACTTTTTCTATGTCTTCCTCTGTTTGAGGAACCCCAGCTTGTAATGTATCTGTAGACATCTTATACCAATAAGTCGTTTTCTCTACTTCGGTATTTAAATACAAGTCATTGTACTGATGTTTCGTTGTTAAAATCAAGTCACCCAGCACTAAGTTGATGATGCCTGTTTCTTCCATCACCTCTCTTAAAGCACATGCTTCAATGGTTTCGTTGGGATCTAATTTCCCTTTTGGTAAATCCCAAAAGCCCCTTCTAAAAATCCATAAAATCTCCTTATTTGGATTCACTACAATGCCTCCAGCTGCAATAATTTTTGTCAACATAAAATGTGTATAGTATTTAGTAACTCTTGTAAAAATATTGCCTTTTTGACGGTAAATTCGTGTCAAATCTAGAATATGACGAACGAAAAAGCAGTCGCTGAGAAATTATTACAAGTTAGTGCTATAAAGTTAAACCCAAATGACCCATTTACATGGGCTAGTGGATGGAAAAGTCCAATTTATTGTGATAATCGTAAAGTACTTTCTTTTCCTTATGTCCGCGACTTTGTAAAAAGCGAAATGTGCAATGTCATTTTTGAAAAATTTGAAGGTGCCGATATGTTAGCAGGGGTAGCCACAGCTGGTATTCCATGGGGTGCTATGGCAGCGGATCAATTAAAATTACCATATATCTATGTGCGTCCAAAACCAAAAGAGCATGGATTAGGCAATCAAATTGAAGGGGCTTATACAAGCACCAACAAAATTTTAGTCATAGAGGATTTGATTTCAACAGGTAAGAGCAGCTTACAAGTAGTAGATGTTTTAAGAAATGCTGGTTTAGAGGTGGTGGGTATGGTCTCTATATTCAATTATGGTTTCCAATTAGCAGACGATGCTTTTAAAGCAGCTGGTGTGCCGTATGTTTCATTAACGAATTATGCGAGTCTAATAGAATTAGCTGTTGAAAAAGGGCTGGTGGATGCCAATACACAAAGTACGTTGATGGAGTGGAGATATAGTCCTTCTACTTGGAAACAATAAGGTTAGTGCATTTTGCAGAAGCACTATTTCATTCCAGACAATGCCGCTCCCAAATTTAATTTTTGTGTTGTCTCGTATTCAATAGGAACAGTCTTAGTAAAGATACCCTTACTCAAAGTGGCATTTCCTTTGATATTTAATTTGACTGGCTTATTTAATAAAAGTTCCATGCTATTTTTAACTAAGTCTGACATTTGAAATTCAAGTTGTGCTGGTATTAAAAATTCTTGATTTGGAGGGATGGTAAAATTAGTGTCTAATTTCAATTGGGTAAATTGACTATTGTTCATTAAAACTTTACAATCAATTTGTTTTAAAACCAAAGAATAAGTATTTGGATTATAATATTTAATATTGGCTCTGATTTTATTTT
>Ga0214921_10003678_pt1 | contig 23238 bp, 18 predicted proteins | sample LL1505_MetaG_FD_177992 | JGI IMG/M metagenome (GOLD analysis project Ga0214921, IMG submission 177992) | Freshwater microbial communities from Lake Lanier, Atlanta, Georgia, United States - LL-1505 | ecosystem: Environmental > Aquatic > Freshwater > Lake | place: USA: Georgia | collected... | reverse complement strand
TAGTTAGGCAAGACTATATTTGTTTAATTATTTCCCGTCGTATAGAAGACTGGGCTCGAGGTACAGGATGACCGCCTCTGTAATGCCCTAATATAGTATCGGACTAAGCAACTCGCATAATGTCTTTCGTTCTCCCGGCAACGGGAGAAGTACGTCCACACAATCTGCATAATATTAAAAAGCTTCGCTGAAGAAAAATGTTTTAAGACGTGAGTCTTAAAACAGAGTGAGCTTGCTCACTCTCAAATATTAAATTAATGGCATTCCAGTTTTGTTAGTTGTTTCAATATTATCTTTAATAATCTTATACATTATCTTTCTATCTTCATAGCTATAAAGGTATAGCAAATCATTTGCTGTGACTCCTCCTCTCATGTACCATGAGATTTTATATAATTCCTCTTTGAACTCTAAGACTTGAATTTCTAAGTCTTTAATATAGTCTTCAATGTCAGAGTTTGAGGAATATAGGAGCTTTATCCGAAAAAACTTGATTGATCCAAACTTAGTTGGACTTTGTTTTCAGTACCACATTCTGCGCATACTACAGGGGTATCTGGAATTTCCCATAGATTTTTATTTTCTTCTATTTTCTTTTTGATATTACTGAACACTGATCTTTCAACATTTTTCAACCATTCTTCAATGTATTCTTTTTCAGTAACTGACACATCGTCTATAATAACACTCTCAACTGCAAATAAAAATAATTCCAATTGTAATTCACTGAGTTTAATATAAATTTCATTAATTTTAGATTTTTTATCTTCATCACTCATTTCAACTGTTTGATTTAGAATTTTTTGAAGTTTGAAATTTTCCATACTAAAATAACTCATTTCACTATATTTTAATGGTCTGATAACAATTTCTAAATTATCTTCAATGGTAATTTTATTACTGAATTTTAAACTGCCAAAATAATCAATAATATTACTCAAGGGTAAATCATAATCATTTTCAGTGCCACAATTAGTGCAAGTCTTAGTTACTGTAGCAGTATTGCCAAATGTGGCAATCTTAATACCAGCTAAAATAGAATCAACGTCAATGACTGGCATATTTTTGGCGTCCTTAATATAGGGACAGCAACTTTCTATAATTCTAATAGTGGATTCTCCGTTAAACAATGCATCTGGAGTTTTAACTAATATTTCGTCAATTCCAGTCATGGCCAATATGGGAAAATTACTATGATCTCCTATCAAAGTTCCTGGTTCGTAATAAAGTCCTTTACTAGGTAAGTTAATAAAGATTTTAGGTTGTCTGAAATATTTTTGCAGAGGGTTGTTCATGGTGGCAGCTCCAATAATTTTGAATATTTATACTAGCATAAAATGGGGTCGATTAAAAATTTACCATATTTTGGTAACTAAATAAACTTATGAAAATCATAGAAATTGTCAAAGAAGCACCAACCTTTGCTGAAAGAAACCCTGTAATTGCTGGAAGAACTAGCATTGAGCAAAAGTATTTTAGTAAAATTCTTGGTGGGCCAATATTATTAACGTTCTTTCAATTTCTAGGAGTAGTCTATTTTATCAATGATTTTATCAAACAAAAAGACAAACTCAATAATGATTTTAATCAATTTAAAAAATCTAATGGTGATGTTCCTAAAAATAATATGTTTAGTGGCAGTGCATCTATTCAAGAAGCACAGACAAAATATTATGAACAAATGGAACAACTGGTAGGTAAGGTTGCTGCTTCAGTAGTATTAGCATGGTCAAGAGGGGGATTTAGAAAAATACTTGGCGGAGTACAAATTTTGCTTAGATTTATTCCAGTTGTTGGTTGGATTCCGGCAACTATTGTAGGCATATTTAAGTATGTTCTTACCTTGTCTCCTGCACTTACACTGTTATGGTTTGAAAAAAGCAATGACTTTCTAACACAGTTTGTTAAAAAAATATTATATTCTTTAGTTGGGTGGCCAGCAACAGAGGGTTGGAACACAATTGTGTCACTGGGTGCCGATGCATTAAAAGCTGTAGGTATTGACAAAATATTTGGCAAGTCAGTGGACCAAACTAAGAAAGATTTGACAATACCTACAGATCCTAATGGTTTACATGGTCTGCTTTATGGTGCTAATGGTACTTTTGATAGCCCTAAAGGTATTAGAGTTGGGGATGAAATTGCCACTGATAAAGATGGTTATTTAACTATAGAACCACAGTTTTATTATCTGCCTTCGGTAAAAAACACAGTATCATTGGATATTGCAAATGGCAAAGGCAATCCTTTAGATAAGATTCCTAAAAGACCTGGTGCCATATATCCTGTTTGGACTGGTTATAATGATCAGTTTAATACTCCTGATGGGTTCATAGCGCAATGGGAAAAATTCAAAGGTAAAAAATAATGGCTGACAGTGTCAATTTATCAGATGAAAGCATACAACGACTAGCAAAAGCTATTGGCGGAAGCCGTAATACTGGCAGCGGACCAATTGACACAAAATCATCTAATGCTGCACTTACTGCTTTTGAAGGCTATTTGACTAGATTGCCTGGCCCCATGGGCAATGCTGCAAAGGCTTTTATAGATCTAAGTCGAGATATTGCTTCTGGCATGGAGACATGGCAAAATATCAGTAAAACTGGTATAAGTTTTGGCAACAGCATAGTAGACATGCAGGCCGCTGCAAAAGGTGCTAGAATTAGCCTAGGTGAGTTTAATGAAATTGTCACACAAAATAGGGCTAGTCTAGCTGGATGGGGCGGAAGCATCGACAAAGGTGCTAAAGAATTTGCCAGAGCCAGCAAGTTAATGTATGATGAAAGTGCTGGAGCTGTAGACCAATTAAGAAATATGGGTTATGCTAATAAGGATCTTAATGAGATATTAGCATTACAAATGAGCGCAATTGGTAACAGTATGCGAGCTGGCAAGGAAAAAGATGAAATGGCCATTAAAGGTGCTATGGAATTAGCAACAGAAATGGATTTAATGGCCAAGATGACTGGAAAAAGTCGTGAAGAGCAGATGGAGTCTGCTAAAAAGTTACAAGCTGATCAGGCCTATCAAGCTAAGATAGCCCTACAAACTCAGGGCATGAGTGATAAAGAAGCTGCTGAATATAAGAAAAAAATGGCAGAACAGTATGCCAAAGCAGAGGCTTTGGGTCAGGGCCAGATGTTCAAAGAGCAGTTCTTATATGGAACTGTGCAGTCCAAAGAAGCGGCTATGCAATTGGCAGCCAGTGGGAAACAAGGTTTGGCCACAGTAGAACAGGCCAACCTTGCGAGAGCAGGTAGATTTAAAGAAGCTGATCAAAAAGCTGCTGAAGCACAGGAAGAAGCTGCCAAAAACAGTAAAGATTCTGCTCATTTACAAATGAGAGTATTATCTGGCGTAACTGGAGATTTTGGCAGAGCAGTGGCTCAAACATCCAAAGACACAGAAGCTTTATCCAAAGGAGTTGAAGCAACTAGAAAACAAATGGAAGAAGAGCTTGGTAGACCAGTGACCACTGAAGAAGCCAGAAAAAGATATGAAGATAACGCCAAAGAAGAACAAAAGGCTTCTGATGGAGCAACCAAAGCAGTTGTGAATTTTGATCAAAGAATGAAGGATGTAAATGCAGCAATGATGAGTGGACTTGTTCAACCTTTGGTTAAAGAAGTTAGTCCTGCATTAAAATCATTAGCTGAAAACGTTCTTGGCGCAAGTGGTGCAGCTAAAAAAATGATTACTGCTGGGGAGAACGCAGGCAAGGAAGGATTTAAGGCAGCTAGGGAAGGCAAATCACCAGAGCAAGTAGCTAAAGAAAATCCATTAGCATTACCAACATATGGTGCTGGCAATGTTGCTAAATTTGTTAATAGGGTTGCTGCGCCAAATTCAAATGAAAAGCCACCTGGAACTAGAGAAGGCGGAACTTTAGAAAAAACTGGCAGTCCAATAGAGCCTATGGATGCACTAGTTAAAATTCACAAAGATGAAACTGTGTTAGATCCTGATTCTACTAAGAAATTGGCTCAACAATTATCAGATAATTCTAAATTAGATATCAAAGGTATGACTGGTGGATTTGGTGATGCTGTTAAAAACATGCCTAAAGCAGATGCAGGTAAGATTGATATCAAAGGCATAACTGGTGGATTTGGTGATGCTGTTAAAAACATGCCTAAAGCAGATTCAGCCAAAATGCCTGGTATTGATATTAATAAAATACTCACAGACATTAAAACCACAGTTAGTAAAGTAGAAGTTACTAATTGGCCAAAAGAAATTACAGACTTAAAAAAACTTACACCAGTTCAAACTCAGCCTGCTCCAACAGCAAAGCCAGCAGAAACAAAATCAGAGCCTAAAGTATCACAGCCAACAGCAGCACCAACAGCAGCACCAATAGCGGCTAAAAAGGAAGATAACAAAACACAAGCTGATACAGCATTTCAAGAAAAAATGTTATTAAACACTCGTAATATGAGCGAGAAGGATGCTGCTGAATATAAAAAGAAAATTGCAGAGGAGTATCAAAAAGCTGAAGCCGCTGGGTTAGGACAATTATTTAAAGAGCATTTTTTAAATGCTAAAGAGCTTTCAAAGGAAGCACAGGAAAAAATAGCTGCTGCTACTATTCAGTCAAATAAAGAAGTTGCTGTAGCAGTTAAAAAAGATTCTGCAGACACTGATAGTAAAAAGTTAGAGGCTTACACTATTAAAGCTGGCGACAATTTAACTAAAATTGCCAAAGCAGCAGGGGTGTCCATTGAGGACATAATGAAAGCTAACCCACAGATCAAAGATCCAAATAAGATTTTTGCTGGGGCTAAGATTGAAATTCCTAGAATTAAAAAAGAAGAGCCTAAAAAAGAAGAACCTAAAAAAGAAGAATCTAAAAAAGAACAAACTACTGAGAAAGTTTCTAATGATATAAAAAATGTTATCCCCGTAAATGAGTTTGCTGGATTGGATGAAGCTATTGGCGAGCAACTGTTGAAAAACATGGATCTTGGTCCCAAATACAGTGAGCAAGTTAGTGAGGATATTAATAGCACTTTACCAGGTGCTAGTGATTCAGATATGAAATCTGTTGCTGCACAGGACAATATAGACAAGGCCATAGCAAGGCAAAAAGAAGCACAGCAAAAGTTAAATGATTTACTAATGGGAGCCAGTGAAGAGGATATTGGTGAGCAATATGAAATTTATGCTCAAGAACTAAAAGAAGCTAACGAGAACTTGACCAAAGTAGTTGACGAATCAATGAGTGACTTAATTGGTACCGTTGAGTATTCAAGTGATAATTTAGCCAATGTCAGTGAGGATATTAACAAAACAGTGCCAGGTGCTAGTGATTCAGACATGAAATCTGTTACTGCACAGGACAATATAGACAAGGCCATAGCAAGACAAAAAGAAGCACAACAAAAATTAAATGATCTGTTTAATGAAGCCACTGATGATGATTTAAATGAACAATATGAGATACTTGCTCAAGAACTAAGTGATGCTAATGAAAATTTAGCCAAAGTAGTTGACGAATCAATGAGTGACTTAATTGGTACTGTGGAAAGTTCAAGTATCGATTATAGTGATTCTTTAACGCAGGTTAGTTCAGATATTGATAATGCGTTACCAGATGAGTTTAGTGGAGTAGATGAAGCTATTGGTGGCCAAATGTTGGGAAATATGGATCTTGGCCCCAAATATAGTGAACAAGTTAGTTCAGATATTGATAGTGTAGTTCCAAGTACAGATGCTAGTGATGCAGACATGAAATCTGTTGCTGCACAAGATAACATAGACAAGGCCATAGCAAGGCAAAAAGAAGCACAACAAAAATTAAATGATCTGTTTAATGAAGCCACTGATGATGATTTAAATGAACAATATGAGATACTTGCTCAAGAACTAAAAGAAGCTAACGAGAACTTGGCCAAAGTAGTTGATGAATCGTTTAGTGATCTAGTTGGTGGAATGACTGAATCAAGTGCTGGGTTTACTGACAATACAGATCAAATCATGGCTGACATAAAACAATCTATACCAGGGCCTACTGATGCAGCAATGAAGTCTACTGAAGCACAAGATAATATAGACAAGGCCATAGAAAGACAAAAAGAAGCACAACAAAAACTAAACGATTTGTTAATGGGTGCTAGTGAGGAAGATATAGGTGAGCAGTATGAGTACTATGCACAGCAACTAAGCGAGGCTAATGAAAATCTAGCCAAAGTAGTTGATGAATCATTTGGTGATCTAGTTGGTGGATTAACTGAATCAAGTGATGATTTTACTGACAATACAGAAAAAATCATGGCTGATATAAAGGATTCTATACCAGGACCTACTGATGGAGAAATGAAAGCAGTAGAAGCACAGGATAACATAGATAAGGCCATAGCAAGACAGAAAGAAGCACAACAAAAACTAGATGATTTATTAATGGGCGCCAGTGAGGAAGACATAGGTGAACAATATGAGATACTTGCTCAAGAACTAAGTGATGCCAATGAAAATTTAGCCAAGGTAGTTGACGAATCAATGGGGGATTTAATTGGGGGTCTGTCAGATTCCAGTACTGATTTTACTGATAATACAGATCAAATCATGGACGATATAAAAAAATCCTTACCAGAGCCACCCAGTGTAATGGATGAATTTGGCGGAGTAGATGAAGCTATTGGCGAGCAAATGTTACAGAACATGGCTCCTGAACCCAAGTATAGTGATCAAGATACAGCAGCAAGAACCACAGAAGATATTAAACAAGAGCAACCTGATACTCTTGACAGGTCTAAAATATCTTTTGGTAAAGTAAGTAAAATTGGTGCTAATGGTATGCCAATTTTAGCTGAGCCTAAAGCAGATAACAAAGCGTTACCTAAGGTCAAAGGCAAAGAAGATACCAGTGTCGACGATGCTGAAACAGCCAAACTTAAAAGGCAAGCAGCAGCTAAAACTGCTCAAGAAGAAAAAGATAAAACTGGTGGCAAATCTAGTGATAAAGCTGAGGCAAAAAGCCTAGACGACGTAGTAAAAACCTTAGAAAAATTAAATACTGCTATGGAAAAACTAATTGCAGTGAACAATACAAATGGTGCATTAATAAAAGATCAAATTAAAGCCACTAAATCAGTTGCATCAGCAGCTAGTGGAAACTTACATGGGATGGCTTAATGAGTTGGCGTAGATACTTTACCCCTGCCCCTACTTCCAGTAATCTTTCTGGTAATAACAGTCCTGTAGGAAATGGCAGTAAGGCTGGTCCTGCACGTAGTAATTATAGTAGCTATTTACCAGACATTTATGTGGGCAGTCCTAATAGAATAGAACGTTATATGCAATATGATACTATGGATATGGATCCAGAAATCAATGCAGCATTGGATATTCTAGCAGAATTTTGCACACAGAAAAATAAAGAAAACAACACAACTTTTCATCTCAGTTTTAAAGATAAAGCTACTAATTCAGAGATACGAGTACTAAGAGAATACGTACAGCAATGGTTTAAAGTACAACAATTTGACACAAGATTTTTTCGTATAGTACGTAATACTTTTAAGTATGGCGATGCATTTTTTATTAGAGATCCAGAAACACAAAAGTGGTTTTATATAGATCCTAGTAAATTAGTCAAGGTCATTGTAAACGAAAGTGAAGGTAAAAAACCTGAACAGTATATAGTCCGTGACCTAGCACCTAATTTCCAAAATTTAGTAGCCACACAGATTCAAACCAGTCCACAACAGACTAATAATAGAGGCAGTAATTATATTGCAGGCGGCGGACAAACTAGAGGAGCCACAGGTGCGTATCCCACTCAGTATGGAGATAGATTTCATATTGGTGAAAATGAAATGGCTATTGACGCTGCTCATGTAGTGCATTTAAGTTTGAGTGAAGGTCTTGACAACAATTATCCATTTGGCAATAGTTTGTTAGAGCAAGTGTTCAAAGTATACAAGCAAAAAGAATTATTAGAAGATGCTATTCTAATCTATCGTATTCAACGAGCACCAGAGCGTAGAATATTTTATATTGATGTGGGTAACATGCCCAGTCACATGGCCATGGCCTTTGTGGAACGTGTTAAGAATGAGATACACCAACGTCGTATCCCCAGTCAAAGTGGCGGTGGTATGAACGTTATTGACAGTGCCTATAATCCGTTAAGTATCAGTGAAGATTATTTCTTCCCTCAGACTGAAGGCGGTCGTGGCAGTAAAGTCGACACATTGGCTGGTGGCACAAACTTAGGTGAGATTGATGACCTTAAATACTTTACGAACAAACTTTTTAGAGCTCTTAGGATTCCTAGCAGTTACTTACCTACTGGTGCGGACGACAGTCAGGCACAATACAACGACGGAAGAGTAGGCACTGCTTACATTCAAGAATTACGTTTTAATAATTATTGTATACGTTTGCAGACGTTATTGACCAATGCATTTGATCAGGAATTCAAACGTTATTTGTATAGTAAAGGTATCAATATTGATACTAGTTTGTTTGAGATACGTTTTCAACCACCTCAAAACTTTGCTAGTTATCGTCAATCTGAAGTTGATGGACAGAGAATTAATACATTTAATACTATACAGGCTATTCCCTATATCAGTAAGCGTTTTGCTTTGAAAAGATTCTTAGGGCTTAGTGAAGAAGAGATGGCAGAAAATGAAAACTTATGGAAGCAGGAAAAAGGCATGAGCAATATTACTGGTACAGATGCCAGTGGTGAGTTGCGTAGTGCAGGTGTTAGTGCTGCTGGCATCGACAGTGATTTGGAATTAAACAGTGACACTAGTGCCCCAGAAGATATGCAACAGGCAGCTGGCGGTATGCCCCCAGGAGTTGATACTGGCATGGGAGCAACTGCCCCGGCAGCAGCACCTCCAGTTTAATAAATAGATATATGATACTAAGAGAGTTATTCTACCTCAATCCAGAAACACAAAAAGTTGGCAACGATTTTAGGTTTGATTCGGCGCGGGATGTTGAAGAGCTCTTGCGTAGTGACACAAGAAAAACTAGACTCACTTTAAAACAGATAAATGATTTAAGGAAGAGTTCGGAAGCGCATATTTTAGAAATGGAAGAAGAACTTACATTTGTTCAAAGTATGTATGGGGCCGAACCTGCAGCGCCAGCAGCTTAAATTATAAAGGATTAAAGATGGATTGGAATCTTAGTTTACATGGCATGATTAGCCAGCAGCATAGAAATTTTATACCTGTTTTTGAAAAGTTTTTTGCACAGGTAAAACCAGCAACCATTGTTGAAATTGGTACAGGACAAGGCGGTACAGCTATGTCCTTAAATAACATTTTAAAAGCGTTAGATTACCCGTTTACCTATTTTAGTTATGATGTTCATGTCTTAGGGCAATATGCACAATTGACTGAAGCTGGAATTAACATGCGAATTTGTAATTTATTTAATGATGATTATCAAAGTATTCGTGATAGTAATTATGATGAAATTAAAAATAATATTCAAAGACCAGGTACCACAGTATTGATGTGTGATGGTGGTAATAAAATCAATGAAGTCAATTTGCTAGCAGATTTGCTCAAGCCAGGTGATTTTATCATGGCACATGACTATAGTGAAAGTAAAGAGTATTTTGAAAAATATATTACACCTAATGAATGGTTATGGTGTGAGATTACTTTTGCAGACGTAAAGGAAGCATTGGATAGAAATCGTTGTGTTCCTTATATGCAAGATGAATTTCAGTCTGTTGTTTGGATGTGCAGACGTAAACCTTTATGAAAAGAAGTTTTGTGTTTGGCAACGGTCGAACACGACTTAACATGGGATTTGATGAAGTTAGACCATATGGATTAATCTATGCCTGTAATGCAGTTTATAGGGATTACAGGCCAGATTATCTTGTAGCTGTAGATAGTAAAATGGTCAATGAGATAAACGAAAGTAAGTATCAGTTAACTAATCAAGTATGGACCAATTATATCCCAAGTTATAAAAATTATGAAAAATTCAATTACTTTGAGCCTAATTTAGGTTGGAGTAGTGGACCGACTGCATTAAATCTAGCTACTAGTCATAGACCTAATGAGGTCTATATTTTTGGATTTGATTACGAAGGGCTCAAAGGCAAACTCAATAATGTTTATGCCAATACAAACAATTACAAAAAGAGTTCAGACCCAGCTACCTATCATGGTAACTGGCTTAAACAAACTGAAAAAATAATAAAAGACAACCCCACAGTAAAATATTATAGAGTCAATGTGGAGACTTTTTTCGATCCATCTTGGCGTTATGATAATTATAAAAGAATATTTTTTAATGAATTTAGGGATATAATGTCCAACTGGGAAAAAATACGTTAAAATCATACCATTATCAACCAATTTTTACAGTTATATGTAAATATACTTGACAGCTCATTACCTATAGGAGAACAAAATGACAGATCGTTCAAAATTCGAGCAGATGCTTGAGCACCTTATCAATGACAATGAGGCCAAAGCACGTGAATTATTTCATGACATCGTAGTAGCTAAATCCCGTGAGATTTATGAGAATCTATTAGCCGATGACTTTGAAGAAACAGAAGAAGGCATGGACGGCGAAATGCCAATGGAGCCTGAAGAAGCCATGGGCGGTGACGAAACCGATGACATGTTAGGCGATGTTGAATCAGATGATGACATGGGCGGTGACGAGTTTGGTGGCGATGACATGGGCGGTGATGAGTTCGGCGGCGATGACATGGGCATGGGCGGCGAGGAAGAATTAGGTGATCGGTTAGATGACCTAGAAGCAGAATTAGAGGCTCTTAAGGATGAGTTTGAAAGCTTAATGGGCAGTGAAGAAGGTGAAGAAGGCGGCGACGACATGGGCGGCGACGACTTCGGCGGTGAGGAAGAAGGCGAGGAAGAGGAAGAAGGTGAGGAAGAAGGTTACTATGAAGGCCATAGTGATGAAGACGAAGATGATGAAGACAAACTAACTGACGAAGACTTTATTCGTGAGTACGTAGAAAAAGTCGGCGGCGGCAAGGACTATACTAGCTTTGGTAAAATGGGCGATGACGGTGTAAACACCAAGTCAATCGTAGCTGGTAAGAATGACATGGGCGGCACAGCTAAGAATTTAAATCAAGGCGGTACAGAGACTCCAACATTTGCCAATCAAGGACAATTGAAAGGCACTGGTGTATTCAAAGGCGGCAAGCCACAACTACAAGATGGCGGCAATATCAATGTTCCAGGTGGAAAAGCTGGTAAGACAGCATTTAAGAAGAAAGAGCCAGGACATGGGGCTGAGAAGAAGAGCACAGGTGACAATGGTGACAGAAGTGCTGACAGTCCAATCAATGGCGCTCCAGGTAGAGCAAAGTAAACATATAGATGAACTACTTACGTGAAAATCTCAGTTTCGACCAAGCCCGTATGGTGGTCGAATCTGACGGCCAAGACGGCAAAAACCTTTACATGAAGGGTATCTGCATTCAGGGAGGCATCAAAAATGCCAACCAGAGAGTATATCCTGTAGATGAAATTGAAAGAGCTGTCAAAACTTTGAATGATCAAATTACAGGCGGATATAGCGTTTTGGGCGAAGTAGATCATCCAGATGACTTAAAGATCAATTTGGACCGTGTGTCACACATGATTACTGAAATGTGGATGGACGGTCCAAATGGTTATGGAAAATTCAAGATATTGCCAACACCCATGGGTCAACTAGTGCGAACTATGTTGGAAAGTGGAGTCAAATTGGGAGTATCTAGCAGAGGTTCTGGCAATGTCAGCGGTGATGGTACTGGCAAAGTCAGCGATTTTGAGATCATTACAGTAGATGTAGTGGCTCAACCTAGTGCTCCTGGAGCATATCCCACACCAATTTATGAACATATCATGAACGCTAGAGGTGGCCATAATGCTTTACGCATAGCGAAAGAGGTCAAGGGTGATCCAAAAGCACAAAAATACATCAAAGAGAGCTTATTATCAATAATAAGCAAACTCCACTAAAAGGAGAATCACATGTTGGACGTATTGAAAGGCTTATTTGAAAACAATGTGGTTAGTGAGAGTGTTAGATTACAAATTGAAGAGGCTTGGGAGGCTCGCATTGCCGAGAACCGTGAACAAGTGACTCAACAACTTAGAGAAGAATTTAGTCAACGCTATGACCATGACCGTCAAGTCATGATTGAAGCAATCGATCGTATGATCGGTGATCAGTTGGCTCCTGAAATTGCTGAGTTTGCTGAAGATCGTGCTCAACTTGCCGAGGCTAAGGCCAAGTATGCAGTTAAAATGAAACAAGACAGTGCAAAATTAAAAGAATTCGTTCTTAGAAGTTTAGCTGGCGAAGTGAAAGAATTGCATGAAGATCAAAAGGTCATGGCCGGTAAGTTCTTTAAGTTAGAAGAATTTGTAGTAGAAGCACTTGCTAATGAAATTGCGGAATTTTATGCAGATAAGAAAGATCTAGCAGCTACCAAGGTCAAGTTGATCAAGGAAGGTCGTGTTGCATTAGATCAAATGAAGAAACAATTTGTCAAACGTGCTGCCGTAATGGTTGAAGGTTTAGTTACTAAGAACTTGAATAGAGAATTAGTACAACTAAAAGAAGACATCGAAGCAGCAAGAAAGGCAGATTTTGGACGTAGAATATTTGAAGCATTTAGTAATGAATATCAAGCTAGTTACTTGAATGAGAAATCAGAAACAAGTAAATTGCTCAAGGTCGTTAATAAAAAGGACTATGAGATTGCTGAAGCACATACTGTACTGTCAAAGGCTCAAAAGGTCATTGAAAGCAAACAGACTGAAATTCGTGTATTAAAAGAAAATATTCAAAGAAAAGCAATCATGAGTGAGCTATTGGCTCCATTGAACGCAGAACAAAAGGGAATTATGAGCGAGCTTTTGGAAACTGTTCAAACTCAGAGATTGAATGAAAGTTTTAATAAGTATTTGCCAACCGTTATTGACGGTGGCGGTGCTCCAAAAAGAAGACAGGCACTTGTAGAGGCAAAAGAAATTACCGGTAACAAAGTTACCAAAGAGACAAAACCAAACAGCAGCGAGCCCGATAGTAACATCGTTGATATCCGTCGCCTGGCTGGACTATAATTAAGGAGATTATACAATGTCACAACTACTAACAAGTCGTTGGCAGGAGACTAAAGAGGCCCTATTAGAAGGTCTTCAAGGTACAAAGAAATCAGTGATGGGTGTTACTTTAGAAAATACACGTAAGTATTTGGCAGAGAGCGCAACAGCTGGTGGTACCTCTGCTGGCAACGTAGCAACACTAAACCGCGTGATTCTTCCAGTAATCCGTCGTGTTATGCCAACCGTTATCGCTAACGAGTTACTAGGCGTACAACCAATGACTGGACCAGTTGGTCAAATTCATACTCTACGTGTTCGTTATAGCGACAGCGTCAATGCCAATGGCGACGTTGTTGGTGTAACAGCAGGTGAAGAGGCACTAAGCCCATTCAAGATTGCTGAGCAGTATTCCGGTGCTAACACTGGTAAGGCTGCAAGTACAGCAGCTCTTGAAGGCGTAGCTGGAAAGCGTATGAGCATTCAAATCCTCAAGCAAACAGTTGAAGCTAAGACACGTAAGCTATCAGCTCGTTGGACATTTGAGGCAGCTCAAGACGCACAAGCTCAACAAGGTATTGACATCGAAGCTGAAATCATGGCAGCTCTAGCACAAGAAATTACTGCTGAGATTGACCAAGAGATCCTAGCAAGCCTAAATAGCTTGGCAGGTACAGCAGCGTTGACATACAACCAAGCACAGGTCAGTGGTACAGCCACATTCGTTGGTGACGAACATGCTGCTCTAGCAGTTCAAATCAACCGTGTTGCTAACATCATTGCACAGCGTACACGTCGTGGCGCTGGTAACTGGGCAGTTGTAAGTCCATTTACACTAACAATTCTACAAAGCGCAACAACATCAGCTTTTGCACGTACTACTGAAGGTACATTCGAAGCTCCAACAAACACCAAGTTTGTTGGTACACTAAATGGCGCAATGAAGATTTATGTTAACACATATAGCCAAGATAGTGCTGATATCCTTATTGGATACAAAGGTACAAGTGAAAGTGATGCAGCAGCATTCTATTGCCCATACATTCCATTGATGAGCAGTGGTGTTGTACTAGATCCAACAACATTCGAACCAGTCGTAAGCTTTATGACACGTTATGGATATGTTGAACTAAGCAATACAGCAAGTTCTCTTGGTAACGCAGCAGACTACCTAGGTAAGGTAGCTATTAATAGCGGAAACGTCAAGTTCAGTTAATCTGCACTAGTTATTTTAGAGTAACTTTAAAAGGCACTATTCGTAGTGCCTTTTTTATGACTGAATAAATATCTGCATGATAATAGAATTACATATTTTTACAAATTCCACAGTACATGCACCGTCAACTACACATATTGAAAATACCTATAAGTCATTTATGGATACTTTCAAATTTAAAGTTAAAACCACAGTTTGGTGTGATAGAAATCCTAATGTGGAAGCATCAGAAGAATATCTTAACAATTTAAAAAAAATATTTCCCATAGTTAATCATGAGATTGGTGGCATGAGTCATGGCTATCATTTAGCTGCTAGAAATAGCAATGCTGAATTTATGTTTATGTTAGAGCATGACTGGGATTTTCTTGCTAAAAATATAAATCATACATTGCTACAAATTGTAAATGGCATGCGTAAGGATAATATTTTACATTTGAGATTCAATAGAAAAGAAGAAGGCAATCGAGATGATGAAATAGCATCTCGAGGCATGGATTTAAATGTGGTAGAAGTCAAAGGAAGTGTTTTTGATTTTTGTATGACTGACTGTGTTAGTAATAATCCTCATATCATTAATAGACAACGTTGGTTAGATGAAGCAACAAAACATACCAAATGGGTAAGATTTGGTGGTTCATATGGTTTAGAAGAATATTTAACGGCTAGCCCAATTCGTGGTGCTATGTATGGTCCACTAGGTCACCCACCCACAATATATCACACAGACGGCAAACATCTAACTAGACAGTATTGATAAATAAATTGTCTAGATATATTATGGGGTTCCCGCCCCGTAGGCCTAGAACGCCATTAACAGGAGAAAAAAAATGGGACGTCCATTAAGTAAAGATGTAAACGGTGTCAAGGTAATTGGCACATACACAGGTGATGCAGGCATCAGAGTAGTAGGCAAGTTTGGTGGTACAGTTAATACTGACTACTATATTGTCAAACAGCGTGGCGCTAAAACTTATGTGGTTACAAGAGATGGCACAACTTATCAAACTGGTGTATTAGCATCAAGTATTGTTAATAATGGTGACATTTTAATCACAGGCTCCACTGATAGTGGAAAAACACCTACACTAGGTGCTACACCATCAGCAGGATCAATTGCCATTGCCAAATTAACTAAGAGATTGGCCACTGATTTTAGTTCAAATACTTACACATGGTATTTGAGTAATTATCAAGATAGCACAGGCGACTTTATTGTGTTAACTCCAACGACCTAATATGTCAAAAGTTCTAAGAATCCAAGAAGGTGGTTATAAAATTATTGCCAAAAATGGCAGTGAGATCAAACTTGATACTGGGCAAACAGGTCAGGTTACCATTATTGGAAGTTTAAATGTCACTGGCGTTGCCAATTATGTCAATGTTACTGACATGCAGGTTGAAGATAATATCATTGAACTAAACAGAGGTGATAAAGGCACCAATGGAATTTCTAGAACTTTGAACGATGGCCAAGCTGGCATAATGATTCAAAGAGGTGTCAACCCAGACAAATATGCGGCTCAAATGTTTTTTGATGAAGAAATAACACACTATAATCCAGTATTAAGTACTAGGGTTGATGGAAGTTTTGTATTAAAAAATAGCAATAATGATCTTGTTGGACTGCAAATTAATTCTATAACTACTGGCAGTAGTTATAGAAACTTCAGTAGCTTGGTATTTGATTTGGGCGATCAAGGTGTATTATCTATAAAAATAGATCCTACAAGTAATCCATATCAAGATAGAATAGATGAAGGTAATGATATTCCAAATTTGGCCTATTTAAGAAACTACGTTGCTGCTGAAGCAGGTAACGCTCTTATTGAAAAAATGTACAGATATAAAAATGTTGGTGGATCATTTATCAAGACCAATACTGGTATACAAACTTATGATAAACAGGCGGGAGATGCAAATACTGAGGTGCAAATTTCAGTTTCTGATCTTGCAACAACACTTAAAAAAGTTAAGTTTATTGTCAACAATGATGGAGTTGTAGTTGGCGATTTAGGTTCGCCAACTACATCAAAAATAAAAATGTCTGGTACGACTATTAGTACAGAAAATACTAATTCAAGACAGAGCTCGCCTTTTATCATAGGTCCATCAGATGGAATAATTAATTTTGAATCAAAAATAACTATAAAGGATATACCATCTGAAGAATCAGATCCAGTATATCTTCAAGGAAAAAGTTTGATATATACAAGAAGTGAACAAAGGACTGGTGGTACTGGAATATATTATGTTAATCAAGGATCTGCAGGTGAATTGATCAGTGCTACTAAGGCATTAGTTTACGGATTAATATTTTAAGGAATAAAAATGACTTTAAAAAGTACGATTCTTAGTGATCAAACTGATATTGTATTACAGGTGGCAAATGGTCAGCAATATGCTATTACCAGTATGTTTTTTTGTAATACCACTTCTCATAATACCACTATTCAAGTACATCTTGTAACTGGTGGTAGTACTTTTAGTGATTATAATAAAATTATCAGTGATTTATTGATTGCCCCTGGAGATACGTTTACTTTTGATACTGAAAAAATCATTTTAGATTCAGGAGACTCAGTGCAAGCTAAGTCAGACCCAACTGCTAGTATTAGTGTTACATTGAGTTACGTTAGAGTTGCATAATGAAATTTTTAAAAACTTATAAGATTAATAATAAAAAAGCAAAAGATCTATCTGTGACCTATAGAGCAGATCAGCAAATTATTATGAGCTCTACAGTTAGCTTGGCCTTGCCAATTGGTACAGGAGATCCAAATGAACCACCAGGTACTGCACTAAATCAAAGACCAAATATCCCATATAATAACAGCGGATTGTTGAGATACAATACTACTACTCGAGCCTTAGAAGTTTTGCAAGAAGGTATCTGGTATGCGTTAAAAACTAAAACTCCAGCAGCTATTGTACAACAAATTTTTACACCTCCTCCTGATGTTGAATTGGCTGGTGTTACTTATGTTGATGGAGAAGAAATATATTTTGGGCCGTTAATTGGTCAGAATGATCAACAACCAGTTGGTCCTAAAAATATATTAGTCTATGTGGAAAACGTTCCGCAAATGGCCTATGCCAATTATGATCTAATACAAAGTGATGATATTCAAGCTCAACCAGGTAAATTTTATCCTGCAGGAGTGTATTTGAGATTCAGCAGCCCACCGCCCATGGGAAAAAATATCTACGTTTTACACGGGTTTGATTGAGTTTTTTTGTATTTTGATAAATAAAAATGAGCAGTCAGAATTGGTCTGATTGATCTATTATACTGTGGTAAACCAGCAAAGAACTCGTAAGAGGTGTGAATTTGGTTAACCGTGAAACACGGGGTATAGGGGAGCAGTATGGCCGTTGGTCGTATTTCAGGGCAGCTCTTAAAGGACAATTTGCTCCGTGATGGAACAAATTTACGCTTTGAGAATGACTTAATTTATCTGCTAGTCAGCGACGCTGATGGAGCCAACCATAAGGTTGGAATTAAGACTGCAAATCCAGCCTATACACTAGACGTAAATGGAACAACAAGAAGTACTAATATTTTAGGTACTACTTTTGAAGTTGGCGATATCCATATTGAAGATAACATTATTAATAGTACAGCAGGTGCTTTAGTTTTTGAAGCTGCTACTACTAACGATGAAATTATATTTAATAATAATGTTTTAATTAATGGCAATTTACATGCCACAGGTGCTATCACAGCAGATGGTGATTTAACTCTAGGCGACGCCAATACTGATAATATTGTGTTTAACGCTGATATTAATAGTGATCTAATACCTAATACAGATAATGCTTTTGATTTAGGATCATTAACACAATCATGGCGCAGAATTTATGTAGATAATATGAGATTGGGTGATCCACAAATCACCGATGAATATAATTTTGCTCAAACTAGCATAGTAGGATCAGGCACACTGCCAGCTAAAACATTTACTGGTATTGCAAATGCAAGTAATTATACAAAAATCAATAATACCAACACTGATGGTCATTTAGCTCTTAGCTCAAACGGTGTTGGACTTATTGAATTAGTTAATGATACAAGAGTACATCAGGATTTAAACGTATTAGGGGATATTGCCACAGACAATGCCAATTATATTCTACTAGGTGATCCAGAATATGGTATCTTAGATGGCGCTATTGAAATGACACCACAAACTAGTTTAACTGATGGGGTTGCCCAGCTAAATCTTACTTTAACTTTATTAGTACCTCCAGCACCGCCATCCTTTCCTAATAATCAACTACTTCAAGTTCAAAATTTATCATATAGACTGATTAATTTGTCAGCAGGCAGCCAATTACTTAATGGTAATACGATTACTGCACCTGCCCAAGGAACAATTATCTTAGTAGCTAGGGCAAATTCATTTCAAACCAATGCAATTACAGCAACAGGTCCTGCAAATAGAGGAACAGTCACTGTAAAAAGAAACACTCAAACAACAGTTACAAAATTATTAACATATGGTAATTCAACACAGGTTATTACCACAGTTTTCACATCGACTACATTAGGTAGTCAGGAACTTAGATATACTCAACCCACAGCAGGTGTATTACTTGTGGGATATTTGATTAGAATGGGTGCAGGTCAGTCCTCATTTGGCGGGTTACAGTCTAATGAAACTTATATTATTACTGCTATCAGTAGTAAAGTTATTAAGCTGTCAGCATACGATATGACTACAGGTTCAGTTGGTGCACCTTTTGTAGCCACAAGTACGGCTACAGGTACATTTACTTTTTCATCTATTACTGATGAAGGCAATTACACAGTAACTAATACTACTTTAAATCTCAGTAATAATGTTGCTTATCCGTTGACCACACCTGGATTCCATGAAATTATAGATTATACTGTAAATGGTATTAATGTACCAGCAGGTTGGAACACAGTACAAATTGTTCATAGTGATGCAGGACAGACCAGTATAAGTTTACCAAGCGAAACTAGTCCATCTGTATTTACAGGTTTATGGTATTATGATTCTAGTTCAATATTGGCTCCTGCATTTGGTTCACAGTCATTTACTCTAAAGACATCATCTTTAACTTATTCCAGCACTATTCCTCATTACAATACAGGAACAAAATATCAAGCAGGATTTACAGTCACATGGAATCCTGGTGAAACTGCACATGACTCTTTAAGCTACGAACTAATAAGAACAAGTGCTGTTGGTCCATGGACTAGTGCAGGTAATAAAACTTATTCAAATTTAGGCTATACTTACTTAGGATCAACAACAGCAGTGTCAAATGGTGTTGGTCCTAACAATACAGATTTTACTTTCAATATTATACCAGGATTTGGTGCATGGACTACAACGACCACAGTGCCACAATTTACTGTTGATAACAGTTATAGTAGTGCTAGTTCATCATTGCCAGCATTAAATGCCATCGTATTATATAAAACAGGTACTACAAGTAGTACTAGTTTCCTAGATGAAGCCAATATCTTTTTTACATCAGCAGTTGGCGGAAGCACAACAGGTGCTACAAGATGTGTTAATCCAGATAGCGGAACGGCTAATCAGGATACACCAGTATTCACAGCAGGTAGTACATTATTTAATAGTCAAACTTCGACATTGTTGGCCACAGATGCCACAGTAGTAGGAACAGGATCTGGTGTAAATAGTCTTAAACATGATAGAACAAATTATAGTACAGGGTATTTGCCAGCAGGGCCAAATTTAAGTACTAGAGTAGCTGGCAATTCACAGTATTTTACTTTTAGATTTACTAGATCAGGAGTTAGTAAATTTAGTATTACATATACAACAACCACAGGTGTAGCAGCAATTTTCTGTGCTATGCCAGGAGCAGGCGGTACACAAAGTAGTTTAAATAAATGGTTAGACATGAGGATAGATAATAGTTTGGCTAATGGATGTGCATTAGGGGGTAATATGGATTCTTCAGCCACAGGAACTATAACTTATAATTGTAGTTTTGGAATTTTAAATAGTACCAATGCTACCAATAATGAAATTTGGGTAAGAATTAAATTGAATCAAAATCAAAGTATTACAAGATTGACTTTAGGTGCGAGCACTATTTAATAGGATAAGATAATGGCAGTATCACTCGACACAAAAGTAGATTTATTATTAAAGAAATTATCAGGTCTTAGTAAGACAGATCTCGGTGCGAATAAAAGCCCAAGTAATGAATCTATTCCAAGTCCATCTCTTAACAGAGGTGATACTCAATGGCTAAATTCATACTTAATACCAAGTACTGCCAGTTCAACATTAGGCACTGTAAATGGTTATTTTCAAAATAATAGAATACAATGTACACCTGATACAACTAGTCAACGAATAAACAATGTTTATCCAACATGGAAAACTGGTCTAATAGATTGGATTCCACCTGAGTTTGATTCAGTCAATATTATTAATACATATAGAGTTAAAGTATTTTATGGTAATACAGGTTTAACTGATCCAGAAGCCAGTGGCGGCACACAGATATTTGCTGATGGCAGTTTAGGCCAAGGTGAATGGTTCTTTGATTATCAATCAGGAATATTAAATTTCTTTGGTGATACCCCAATACCAGCAGGCATGACATCAACTCATGTGATCTATGTACTAGGTTATAGATATATAGGCCCAAGAGGATTTAATAGTGTATTCCAAGTAGATACTCCTACAATGAGAGGTAATTTATCATTGCCTAGTTTGATCACACTAAAAGGTGACATTGTAGTAGAAAAGAATCTAACGATCACCGAAGACTTAGAAATACAAGGTGGTGATTTAACTACAAATCAAACAACATTTAATTTATTAAACACCACAGCTACCACGGTTAATTTTGCTGGAGATGCTGTTGAAGTTAATATTGGTAGTGGTGATGGGTATACTAATATTAATAATAATTTAGATGTTGTCGGTGATGTTAATATTGACGGTGGTGATTTAACAACTACTTCATCAACGTTTAATTTATTGCCTGATACAGCAACTACAGTTAATTTTGCTGGTGCTGCTACTGATCTTGTATTGGGTGCTGCAACAGGCACTACTAACGTTCGTAATAATTTAGATGTTGATGGCGATGTCAATATTGATGGTGGTGATTTAACAGTTAGCACAAGTACATTTAACCTAGCTAATACAAATGCTACCACAGTGAATTTTGCTGGTAGTGCAGATAATATTAATATTGGAAGTTATGACGGGTATACTAATATTAATAATAATTTAGATGTTGTTGGTGATGTTGTCATTGATGGTGGTGATTTAATTGCCAGCACAGAAGAATTTAATCTATTAAACACTCCTACTACAAAAACAGTAAACTTTGCAGGCGGTGCAGATAATATTAATATTGGTAGCACTGAAGGCACCACTAACATTAATAATAATTTAGATGTTGTTGGTGATGTACAGATTGATGGTGGTGACTTAACAGTCAGCACAGAAGAATTTAATTTGGCCAATACCACAGCAAGAACAGTGAATTTTGCAGGGGAAGCTAATACAGTTAGTATTGGTAGCAGTGAAGGATTTACCAATGTCAATAACAATTTAAATGTCACAGCTGATGTGTATATTGACGGCGGTGACTTAAAGGCATCAACAGAAGAATTTAACCTATTAAATGACACAACTACTAAGGTTAATTTTGCTGGTGAAGCCACAGATATTCAAATTGGTAGTGATCAAGGCGACACTAATGTCAACAATAATTTAACTGTTGACGGTGTGACAAATGTACAAAAAGAATTAACCGTAGAAGGTGATACCACAGTTAATAGTAAATTGACTGTGGAGGGAATTGTAGACGTTAATAACAGTCTATATGTAACAGGAAATACTGATCTAAGTGAATCATTGACAGTTCAAGGTTCAACATCAGTACAGAAAGAGTTAGTAGTTGAGGGAAATACTCAAATGAACAGAGGTTTATCTGTAGAAGGCGAGCTTAAAGCAGGTAAACTTGTTGATACAATAATCGATTGTGGGGAGTACTAATAAGCAGTAATTTTAGCTTTTTTGGTAAATAAAAAAGTTACGTGAAACTTATTCATTAAATTCAAAAGGGAAATTAGATGAGCACTAATATTAGATTTAAACGCAGTGATATACCAGGAAAAGTACCATCACTAGAGGCATTAGAATTAGGTGAGTTAGCAATTAACAGTGCTGACGGTAAACTATTTACTAAACAAGAAATTAAACAACCTGCAGGGTTTTCAGCTATACAAAAGATTGTTGAAATCGGCGCAACATCAGTACCTAACGTACTTTATGTTAGTAAAAGCGGCGATGACAGCAACAGCGGTAAAACATTGGGGGAGAGTTTTGCAAGCCTAAAAAAGGCTCTGAGTGTTGCGACACCTGGCACGACCATATTTTTAAAGAGTGGGGAGTATATTGAAGATAACCCACTAAGAGTTCCTGCTCGTGTATCAGTTGTTGGCGACAACTTGCGTAACACCACAGTTCGTCCAAAGAACCCAACTAAAGATATTTTCTGGGTTTACAACGGTGCTTATATTTTCTGTATGAATTTCAAAGGACACATTGCTCCTTCAGCTGCGGTCTGTTTCCCACCAGACGGTAGTGCTGGTGAAATTGTAACTTCCCCATACACCCAAGCGGTAACCAGTATCACAACAACTGGTACAGGTATGCGTGTTGACGGTGCTGTAACTACTGGCTTACGTTCAATGGTTGCTGATGCGTTTACACAGTACAACCAAGGTGGTATTGGTATTCACATGTTGAACAGAGGAAACACACAGTTAGTTTCCATCTTTACAATTTGCTGCGATATTTCATTCTTATGTGAAAACGGTGGATTTTGCTCGATCAACCTAAGTAACAGCTCATTTGGTAACTACGGTCTAGTAAGTCGTGGTGCTAGTGAAATTTTATATCGTGGTGTTGTTAAGAAGTCAGCAGGACG
>Ga0214921_10003677_pt1 | contig 23239 bp, 21 predicted proteins | sample LL1505_MetaG_FD_177992 | JGI IMG/M metagenome (GOLD analysis project Ga0214921, IMG submission 177992) | Freshwater microbial communities from Lake Lanier, Atlanta, Georgia, United States - LL-1505 | ecosystem: Environmental > Aquatic > Freshwater > Lake | place: USA: Georgia | collected... | reverse complement strand
AAAACAATGTGCTGGATGAAGTTACCTTAAGACTCAAGATCACTAAGTCTGACGCAGAAGACTTGGACTACACCTCAGCGATTACCAAAATGAACAAAGACCAACTGGCTTTGGAGGCTGCGCAGAGTAGTTTCGCGAAGATTTCTCAGCTGAGTTTATTTAAGTATATGAATTGATGGGCTCAAGTTTTAAGAAGTTGAACCGATTTCATCACTAGGACTAATTTTTCGCTATGGCTACTTCCGCAGTTTCATCGACCACCTCAACTTCGGGGACGACTGCGACCACGTCTACTGCGGCGCAGCTTGCAGCTGCTAACAAGGCTAGCGCTCAGAAGATTATTTCTTCTTTGAGTGCGGGGTCTGGGGTGGATGTGGCTTCTTTGGCGCAGAACTTGGTAGATGCCGAAAAAGCGCCACAGGCAAACGCCATCAACGCCAAGATAGCCAAGAACGATGCCAAGGTGAGTGGCATGTCTGCCGTCATGTTCATGATGACAGAGCTTAAAAACGCCATGACGGCGATCAAAGACAAAGACAGTTTCAATACCTTAAACGTCACCAATAGCAATACAGCTGCGCTGGGTGTTTTGGCCACGGGTTCTGCAATAGCAGGTCAGCACGCGGTTTCTATTAGTTCTTTGTCGCAAGCGCAACGCAGTATCAGTGCTGGTTTTGCCAGCTCAAGCACCCCTATAAATGGTGGAAGTAGCTTTGCGCTCACGCTTACTGGGGGCAACGCGGGCGTTTCCACTGGTACGCCCGACGGTGTTACCACTTCGAACACCACTACCCTTGCAGCGCCAACATTTGGTACGTCTCCATCCGTAACTGACTTCAAGAATTTCTCGCTAACGGTAGGTGGTAAATCTATTGGACTTACCCCAAACCCTAACTCTGCAACGCTCATCGACTTAGCAGCAGACTTACAAAAGCAATTACGTGCCATAGATGGCTCCACCGATTTGAGCGTGAATGTACAAAGCGGGACTGACTTAGTATTTTCTTCAGCAACCTCGTCGAGAGTTGTCAGTTCACCTGTACTTTCCAAATCTGCGGTTATCAACTTGGATACCGGAGCAACAGCAGGCACCGCTGATGGAGCCACGATCACTGACGCGTCTTTTGGAACTAACCCTTCGGTCAATGACTTTAGTTCGTTCTCAGTCAGCATTGGCGGTACGGTTCGTACAGTGATTCCTACCTCCAGTGCACCCAATATGGCTTCGCTGGCAAGTAGCTTGCAGTTTCAATTACGTGCCATTGAGGGTTCTGACGACATCAGCGTGGGTTATGCCAATTCTGTTTTATCGGTCACGTCTGCATCTGGCAAAGCTATCGCTGGGATCGGCTTAACAAAACAAAGTTACGCCGATACGCCATCAGGTGTGGTTGATGCGATCAATTCAGGTAACCGTGGGTACAAAGCCCAACTGGTGAATGACGGAAGCAGCACCAATCCTTACAAAATAATGATTACGGGCGCAAATGGCTCAACCGAGAGCTTTAGCGTCAGTAGTTCAGATACCAATGGAAGTTTTGGTACAAATTTTGCAACTCCTACAGGCTACGCAGCCTCTGACGCTAATTTTGTAGTTGACGGAATTAGTTACAGCCGAAAATCCAACACCATCACAGACGTCGTCCCAGGCGTGACCTTTAGTTTGAAGGGCACTACCAGTACTGCAGCCAGCGTCAGTTTTGATAGAGATACGACAGACCTCAAAACCAAACTCACCACTTTGGTAGCTGCGTATAACGATTTCAACGATATCGTTAACCAGACGACTGACCCTAAATCTACTTTAGATACCTACGGCAAGACGTTGGTGGGCGATAGCACGGTCAAGCTGATTCGCCAGCAAATGCGCTCGCTTTTGTTTAGTCCTTCAAGCACACCAGGTAAAACTATTACCTCGTTGAGCCAAATGGGCTATAGCTTGGACCAAAAAGGCGTTTTGAGCTTAGACGCTACCAAGCTCGATACCGTCTTACAAAACAACTATGACGATGTCACTAAGTTGTTTACAGGCGGGTACAACAAACTCAGCACTTACAGCACTTTGTCTGCGGGTATTGCGGGTGATGCTGTTAAAAAGCTCACCAATATGTTGGGCCCTACAGGCTCGCTGGCAACTAAAACCAATAATGCTAATACTGAGAGCGACAAATACAGAGCACGTTTAGTAACTTTGCAACTCAGGATGGATGCACTGCTGGCGCGGTACCAAAAACAATTTGCTTCGATGGACAGCTTAGTAGGTTCGGTCAATAGTCAAAAGACCAGTTTGAAGTCTACGTTTGACGGCATGATGGCAACTTACACCAACAAATAAACGTTTGAAATATGCACTTGTGTTTCTGCGTGACGTATTTAATTATTTGATACGAATAATCCGCCAACCGTGGTCCATTTTGCGAAAAACAAATTTACGTGGTAATTTACGCGTTTTGATAAAGTAATACGAAAGCGCACGCAGGCTGTGCGCCTTTTTCATATCCTCACAAAAAATACTCTCGCCAATATCGAGCTTTTCTAGCGTCAATACATTGCTAGTTAAATCCAATTGGTTTAGTTCAAGTCTTTCAATGATCATTGCTTCCACCTTGGAATGTCCCAAAGCGGAATCGACACGAAACTAAAGAACTTTAGAAAATTCTTTAAGAGGAAAAAGAATACTTAAAAGTTAATTGATGTATTTTTTCAGTAGATAAGTCACTAAATCCTGAGAAACATTGGCCTGTGCCAGCATGGCCATCGCGCCATTTTGTTTGGTCTGTGCAACGGCCAAGGCCGTTGTTTCTGCGGCCAAGTTGTAGTTCATGATGTCGCCATAGGCTTTAGTTGATACGGTGGTCATATTGGTGCTGGTTGTGGTTTGGTAGCCCATCACATTGGTTAGGGCGCCTATTTGAGCCTGGTAAGAAGACACCATATCTATAGCATCTGCAAGGGTAGTAAGTGCATTGGTTCCCCCTGTTGCTGTTGAAATGTTCAGACCAGACACCTTGGTGGCAGTAGATGCCCCGCCATAAGTCCCTTCCCTAAAGCCAAGGGCCTTGAAATTAGTATTTCCATTGGTGCCGCTTGCTACAGTGAATGTGGAGCTGGCGTAAAGCGTGACTGGGGCGACAAAAGTTGTCCCTGAAGCAGCCGAAGTAGAGGTGCCAGACATACTTGAAATACCTATGGCTGAGCCAACCCCTGTGTTGGTGCCAATAGAGATATTGCGTCCATCAGATGCGGTGAGCGTAACGCCACTACCGTTGTTGGTTGCAGTTACGCCGGTTAGCCCGGTTTTGGTATTGATCACACTCACTACATCGGCGATAGTGGAACTGGTGGTCAAGCCGGCAGTAATCGATTGTCCGTTTAAATAAATGGTTGACACTGCAGCTGCTGAGAAACCTGTGCCAGCTACTACATTGGAATTGACCTTTGCGCTTACCCCCGTTGTGGTGGTCTGCCGGTTTATGGCCGCTGTAAGCGCAATACCGCTGGTAGCCTTTGTAGATGATGCAGCTGTTGTGTCAGATGCCGTATCGTCTGAGGCGTAGGTGGCGCCAATTGAATAGCCATTGAGAGCTAAATCGCCAGTCGATATCGCTGTTGGTGCCGTCGTTAGTGCGCCTAAGTTTTTAGTGGAGAACTGTGCCACATTCGCTGAATAAGTGCCTAATGCCAAGTCTGCATTGGCTAAAGTTCCACCAACACTACTAGTAATGGCGATACTGGTTTGGTCCTGACTACGAAGCGTGTAAATGCCTGCATACGTAGTCGCGGCGCCGACCCCTGTGTTTGTTGCGGTTAAGTTGGTTCCATCAAAGGCAACAGTAATGTTGCGCCCATCGCTAGCAACCAAGCTGACGCCTCTTGCAGAACTACCGTTGTCAACAGCAGTAACTCCAGTTTGGCCGGTATTTAGATTAATAGCTGTTACAACCGCCGCACGGTTGGTGGCGTAGTCATTTGCGGCAGCTAGAGTTATAGAAATCGCGGTGCCATTGATTGTGATGGTGCCTGCGGTACCAGTTCCTGATGTTGACTGCGCCGTACCAGCAACATCTGTATTTCCCACAACGGCCACTACGTTAGAGGAACTCGTAATTCTATTGATGGCCGCCACTTTGGCAATGGCGCTACCTGAATTGGAAGCGTAAGAAGTAGTGTCGTCTGTTGATAGTGAAGCGCCTACGGTGTAGCCATTAATAATTAAATCGCCAGATGCCAATGCAGTAGTGGACGATCCGAGGGAAGACAAGGCCAGTGGTTTTCCGGTACCTAAAGCAGAAGTTAAGACATTTCCAAAAGTAAGCGTTGTTGTGTCCCCCGCATTGATACCAGACTGCACTTTTATTGTGGGTGTATTTCCGTTCAGTAGTGACTTGCCATTGTAGTAAGCCGTATTGGCAATGGAATCGATCGACGTTAGGTAGGTGGCAAAGCTGGCTTGGTTGCTTGCCAGAGTGGTGCTATTGGTGGAGCCAGCAGAAGAAGTAGCTAAAACCTTCATGGCAGTCAGCACGGTTTGTATATTAGTAAGCGCCGTACCTGCAGTGTTCAGCGCAGTGATTCCACTATTAATGTTGTCTGCCGCTTTGGCGTAAGAAGCGATCTTGGCCTTTAGTGCGCTGGCCATGCCAATACCTACAGGGTCATCTTTTGCGCTATTCACTCGCAGTTGGGTGCTGATGCGCTGGGTGGCTTGCGCATAGTCGACTGCCGCTGCGGCATAAGCGTTACCAGCCACTAGTGCATTGATATTCGTATTGATAGTCATGTTGAGCTCCTTTGAAATGTCATCTGGACGTCAAAGCGGCAAACTTTTGCCGCTTATGAGATGCAGTATGAAGGTACTCAAAACACGAAGTCGGAAAACTTTAGCAATCTTTACACTATTTACACTTTTTTAACGAAAAAGCTCAAGTTTCAAGGTGTTCAACCGAATCATTGAGGCAGTTAATTACTTATTTAGACCTTCCTAAAGTTTTATAGGCTGGTGCCGATATGTATGCAGAGCATAGGTGCAATTCAGCACCTTAGAAAAGGAAGGTCACCATGGACTCTCGTATTTCATCCGAATCCGTCGCGCAGCAACCTATTGCTGTACGCGCACCATCAACTGTTGCTAGTAATAGTGCACCAGTTGAATTGAAAATTCCTAAAGCAGAAACCAAGGTCGATACAGAGACTTTGAAAAAGAATCTTGAGGTTGCAATCAACCAAATCAACGAAATGATGCGTGATGGCGGGCGCAACTTATCTTTCGCAATAGACCCTTCTAGAAAAGGGCAGCCTGTAGTGATCGTTCGTAAAGAGGATACAGGCGAAGTGATTCGTCAAATCCCTAACCCGGAAGTGTTGAAAGTTGCACACAGCATTGACGCGCTTAAAGGTTTGTTGATGAATAAGCAAATTTAATTGCATAGTTTCTAAAGTAATTTCTCAAACAGACGATTCATTGTTCATCAAGAAACAGTTCTTGAAAATTTTCGGTCAAATCACCTTTTAGGAGTTTTAACATGTCAGTAATTAACACAAACATCAAAGCGTTAGCAGCACAAGAATCTATGCGCTCTAGCAGCCTCAGCATGAGCCAAGCCATGGAGCGCTTGTCTACTGGTAAGAAAATCAACTCCGCTAAAGATGATGCGGCTGGGTTGGCAATTACCAATCGCATGACCTCGCAAATTCGTGGATTTGCTAAAGCTATTCAAAATACTAACGATGCCATTTCTATGTCGCAAACTGCTGAAGGAGCGATGGGTAATGTTGGAGATATTTTGCAGCGTATGCGTGAATTGGCTGTACAAGCTGCATCCGGAACCAACAATGACTCTGACCGAGCCTCGGCTCAGTTAGAGGTTTCTCAGCTACAACAACAAATTCAATCCATAGCTACCGCTACTAACCACAATAACATTAAGCTGTTAGATGGATCTGCGCAAAATATTACAATTCAAACAGGTGTGAATGCGAATCAAACAATGAAAATTGGTTTTGCATCATTACAGACTCAGGATATTGGTGTTGGCCCCCGTGCGAGCTTGTCTTCAATTGGCGGAGTGGATACTGCAAGAGTTGCACTAACTGATAGCGGTTTGTACCTTAATGGTGTTGCCGTAGGCGCATCCCTTGCTATTGATGACCCAGCATCCCAAGCTGATACAAGCGCTATTGCAAAGGCGGCAGCAATTAATAAAGTTGCAAATTTAAGCGGTGTTTACGCAAAAGCTGATGCAACTGTGTTGTCAGGTAACGTTATGACCGCTGCTGCAGTTGCTGCTGGATCAATTACTATTAATGGTGTTACAACTGACGACTTTACTACAACCACTGATGCTTCATTGTCCAGAAAAAACGCAGCAGCTGCTATCAATGCTAAATCCGCTGCAACAGGGGTCATAGCGATTGATACGGGTGATATCAATACAGGTGTTCAATTGGTTGCAAAGGATGGTCGAAATATTACTGTATCCTTTACCACCGCAACTTCTGCAGCAACTGGCGTGTTGTCTGGAACTATGGTTGGCGCAATTAACCTATATACCCTGGATGGCCGTGACATTAACGTTGATTCTCAAACAGGATCAACTGGAGTTACTGCTCTGGCTGCAGTTGGTTTAAGAGCTGGTACCTACAAGTCTAATATTGCGCAGACCACCTCTGCACTCAGAACCGCTACAGTAGCCGCACCTACCTCAGCTGGCCAAGGATTGATGTACGGTAATAGTATGATAATTAACGATGTTGCAATCGGTGCGGCATTAAATACTGACGACACTGCATCAGATACTACTGCTGCTGGCTCAACTCGTTCGTCATCTGCCATTGCAATTGCTGCTGCTATCAACCGCTCTACCTCTAAGACGGGCGTAACAGCGACTGCAGCTCCAAACATTGTGAGAGGTAATGGTTTTACTGCAGTCGCAACTGCAGCGACTGTATACATTAATGGCGTCACCATTTCTAACGTAAACACTGCTACCCGTGATGGCGTAATCTCTGCCCTAAATACTGCATCTGCAAAGACTGGCGTAGTGGCCTCAGCTTACGGAGCAGGTATCCAACTAACTGCAGCTGATGGACGTAATATAGCCATAGCAAGTAGCCAAGCTTTTAGCGCAATAGGACTGACCGGAATAACATCTGCAGCTGCTGCAAACGTTGCTAACGTTTACACATCTCAAGTTACTCTGAGCTCACAAAATGCTTTTAGTGTTCGATCTGGATCTAATGGCATTCCTAACTTGGAGGCCCTAGGATTCAAGGAGGGAGTTTTTGGCGGATCAGACACTGGTTTGAAGGTAAACCAGATTGATGTAACTACAATTTCTGGGGCAACCCAAGCACTTTCAGCCATTGATGCAGCAATAAACACCGTTTCCGCTGCACAAGCTTACTCGGGAGCCGTTAATAATAGGTTAGACGTAGTTGTTAACAACCTTGCAGAGTCATCACAAAATATGCAAGCTTCAAGAAGTAGAATTTTGGACACTGATTATGCAACTGAAACGACTAACTTAGCTAAGCAGCAGATCATTCAACAAGCTGCAACAGCAATGCTGGCTCAAGCTAATCAATCTTCTCAGTCAATTCTTTCTTTGCTGAAATAATAGATTGCGTTAATATAAGAGGGATGTATGTTAGTTTACATACATCCCTTTTTCTATGCCTATCAATAAACAACTTTTAAAAGCTCAACAAAACTTGAGATCTGGCTGTTATGCTGAATCTATTGAAATATTAGATAAACATTTAAAGAGATCCCCAGGTGATATTTCTGGCCTCATGCTCAGAGGTGAGGCCTTTCTTCGCAGTGAACAGTTTGAGGCGGCGTTAACTGATTATGCAAAAGTTGTTGAAGCAGACAGTAAAAATATTCTTGCACTGAATAACTTTAGCTTAGCCTTGATACGGTGTGGAAAGCCTCACGAAGCCAAAGATGTCATTGCCTACGTTCATGAATTAGATCCTAATAATTTCCCAGCTTACATTAATTTAGGGAATATTCACCAAGCACTAGGTGAATATCAAGAAGCAATTAGCTCAGCCCTACAAGCAGTTAAAATAAATCCTAAAAATGCCCTTGCATACCTCAATTTAGGGACGTCATTAGGAAGTCTTGGATTAGTAGAAGATTCCAAGCAATCGTATTTAATGGCAGAACATCTGGATCCCGATAGTGTGATTACTAAAATAAATCTTGCACAATTAGAAGAAAGAACGGGCAATTCAAACGAGGCTAGATTACTGTATGAAAAAATATTGAATAACTCTAATATTACACCTCTTGAATCCCAATTGGTAAAGTATTATTTGTCGTTTGCTTTTCTTTGTGCTGGCCAGCTTGACAAGGGATGGGATCATTATGATTATGGATTTGGCGGGTTACTTCCAAACAGTGCAATTCGCTCTCTAAGAAAATTCAATCAACCAGTATGGACTGGAGAACTTGATGAGAAAAAAACCATATTAATTTGGAGAGAACAAGGTTTGGGAGATGAAATATTATTTAGCACATGTCTTAATGAACTCCATGACTTGAATATTGATATAATTTTGGAATGCGATGGTCGATTGGTTAGTATTCTGCAAAGAACTTATCCAAAATTCAAAATTCGAAAAGAAGCATTTGATGACAACTACTATCCTTTATTTGAAGATTTTGAAAAGCAAATTGCAATAGGCTCTTTACCTCGTCACTTTAGAAGAAGTGTTGAAGCTTTCAACATAGAACAAAAAAAATGGAAACCACTTCCAAAATTAGTTGGCGAAATAAAAGAAAGACTTCATAATTATCAGCATAAAGTCTTGGTTGGAATTTGCTGGCGAAGTTCTTTGTTGTCCGTTGAGCGAAATCTCCATTACACGGGATTACAAGATTGGGTTGAATTATTAAAGGATCCAAATTATCAGTTTGTAAATTTACTTCACGGCGATTGCGAGGCTGAGCTAGTAGATATTGAAAACGCTTTTGATATTCAAATATTAAGATGGAGCGACATCAATTTAAAGGATGATTTGGAAACCGTCCTAGCGCTTGTTTCACAATTAGACTGTGTTGTTTCGATCGGTTCTGCAGTCAGTGTTATCGCTGCAGCGGCTGGGGTGAATACTCTTGTTTTGATGCAGAAGTCATGGGTATTACTAGGTAATACAAATAAATACCACTGGTTTCCTAATGTAAGACCTTTTGCTGTTGAGGCGAATGAGCATGTTGGTATCAATATTAAAAACCTAAAACCATACATGGTCAAAAAAATTAGTTGAGTCTTTTAAATCCGCTTTGGCAAATTGGACTTTGCAATAACTTCATTGGATCAAATCCATCCTCGCATTGTTTAATTAGCGTAAATATCTTGTCAAGTTGGTCCATATAAGTTTCAATTATTATCGATGAATGATCGATGCACGTATACATAGAATTACTAGCTAAAAAACCGTTAGCTAGCATTTCTTGAGTAATCAAGGTTTTATATATTAAATTATTGTTGCTTTCAAACGAAAAGCCAGTAAGAGCAGGAAGTCCCCAATGCGAGATTTTAAGTTTGTGTTTATCCGCAAGCTCTTGCCAACCTAATCTAATAAGTTTTCCTGTCTCTGTTACTGTAGTCCAAGACTCGATACGTTCCATTATTTCAAGAGTTTTAAGAGCTGCTGAAGGGCCAATTCGTTCCGTCCAAAAAGTACTGCTAATAAAGGTGAATTGAGCTGAATCCATAACTTCTCGTATGCCTATTACAGCCGTAATTCCATAACCATTACCTAGCGCTTTACCAAAAATGGCTATATCTGGATTAACTTCATATTTTTTATGTAACCCTCCAAAAGTCTCACGGAATCCTGAAGTGCACTCATCAAAAACAAGAACTATACCTTTGGCAGTAGCTAGATTACGAACTTTCTTTAAAAAATCGTTTTCTGGACCAGCATTTCTGGATACTTCCATTTTAATAACACCAATTTCATGAGAATTGACAAGTTCAGTGAGTTGTTCAAAATTATTATATTCAAATGGTAAGACTGTATTCAACAATCCTCTAGGAACACCTTTAGGCGATAAACCTGGTAACAAATGACCATCCAAATTTGATTCATCATTTAAATTTGCTGAAAGATACCAATCATGCCAACCGTGGTATCCACAAATTGCCACTTTATCTTTTCCGCTTGCAGCCCTGGCGATTCTGATTGCAATTGCATTGGCCTCTCCACCAGACCTTGCAAATTTAACCATATCTGCCCATGGATGGATTTCAATTAATTTTTCGGCGAGATATACCTCTTCAGGGCAATTTAAAGTAGACATGTTTCCATTCGATACAACGTATTGAACTGCAGCATCAACTTCAGGATGTCCATATCCCAAAATATTTGTCCCTACACCCATGAGACTCATATCTATATATTCATGCCCATCCATATCCCATACTTTGCAACCTTTTGCTTTGCTAAAATAAGCTGGCCAAATATCAGGTAAAAACATCTCCGACCTTTTAGATAAAAGCATATTTCCACCTGGAATTATTTTTTTTGCTTTATTCCATAGATCTTGTCCTGAATTCATTGTTCCACCTTTAATTAAATTATTTGAAAATAAATATATTAAAAATCAATCCATCTTGATGGATTGATTAAATCAAGGTCATTACACTCAATATCTGGGTATGAGCCATTAATTTTTTCGCTGTAGGCGGCGTCAAGTATTTCAAGTAATTGAAGTGAATTTTCAATCCCAATAACCACTTTATCTATTTCGGAAAAAGATAATGAAAATTGTATGGCTGTTTGTAATGGTGAAATAGAATTAAATGAAGACCATTTTAAAAACTCATTCCATAAAGGATTCCACTTTGAAAATTTTGCAGGTCGATTTAAGTTGCTCATCAAAAGAAGACCTTGTAAAAATACAGATCTAGCATGCACTTCATAGTTTTCGTTTTTGAGTCGATTTAGAAAGCCAGTCTTTATAAGTCGCCTATCAATTAAATTAAAGGGAGATTGAATTAAGTCAAACTTATATAAATCTAATATTTGAGAAAGATTATCAAAAATATTTACTGATATACCAATTTTTAAAACTCTACCAGAATCCTTAAGCGATCTTAAAGCTCTGTAAATGGCAGGTCCATTAACCCCGAGCAAGTCATCAGGAGAATGAAGTAATAAACCATATATACTACTCACTTGAAGACGATGAAGGGATAATTCCAATTGACCAGAAAACCATCTGAATATATCATTAATATGGTTTGGAACAGGAGGAATTTTTGTTATTATTTTAAAATTTTCAATGTTATTTAAACCAATATTTTTTTCACTATCTTGATAATTAATAGCTGTATCCAAAGTATCTATTCCGATTTTATTGGCTATTCCAAAAATAGACCTTAATTCATCTGGCTGAACTATTCCTGACTGGTTTGAAATCCCATATTTCATACCAAATTGAGCAGTTCCTAAGGCAATCCTATTCATGCTAAAGTAAAAAAGAATTTTTTCTTAATGTAGAAATTGCAATCCAATTATTTTTAACGTCATTATAAACATTGTTATCGTGGCCTATGATTTTATGAGACGTACACTCATAAAAGGGATGCCAAGTGAAAAGCGATTGATAATTCATTTTGAACGACTTCATTCCGTTGAAGTGATGGTATTCATTAGTAGAAAAATTTGAGCTGTAAAAATCTTGAATGATGATCCATCCAGGGTTTTTGCATACTCTGTCAGCTTCAGCTGCAATTTTAAATAGGTCTTCCCGATCACATAAATATAAGCAAAAACCAAAAATAATAATATCAAATGTATTTATATCGAACGGCAATGACTCTGCAGTCCCTTGTATCGCATGTACTCCTTTGTTTAGTGCTATTTCGACTGCTTGTTTTGAAGGTTCAATCCCAAAACATGACGCATTTGTATTGTTAATTAACCATTCCAACCTATTGCCACTTCCACAGCCAATTTCAAGAATATTAGTATTTTTTTCATTATTATTTATTTTTAATATTTCTTGAAGAATCAAATCATCATCTGGTAATTTTCTACGTGACAATGACGATTCATTGCGGAAGTACCATGAATCACCTTCTGAATTTAAAAAAATTTGATTTTGCTTCATGATTATCGAAATTTTAAACTGGGACAAACTCAGGGTTCATGTGGGTTTTAATCAGATCTCTAATTTGCAACACGCTTAAAAAATCAGGATTACTGCCCGACTCATAAGCAAACCCAGTTGGCACAGGGCGCGCGCTCAAAACTTTCAAATATTCTGGTATTTTGTGCTTCAAGCCTGCACCCAAAATGGCGTAATAGTTACCTAAGTCAATCGTGTTGTGGCTGTCGCTGCTGGTAATCATCTCTTCGTGTAGTTTTTCACCAGGACGAATTCCGACAATCTCTTGTTTGCAGTTGGGGCCAATCGCTTCGGCAACATCGCCTATGCGGTATGACGGAATTTTGGGCACCAAAATTTCCCCACCCAAGGCATGTTCCAAGGACCAAAGCACCATTTCCACACCTTCTTCCAGCGGAATATTGAAGCGTGTCATGGCCGTATCGGTAATGGGTAAAACGCCTGTCTTGGCCTTGTTGATGAAGAATGGAATCACTGAACCGCGTGAACCCATCACGTTTCCATAGCGTACTACTGAAAAACGTAAATCGCGTTCGCCTTTAAAGTTGTTGGCGGCAATGAACAGCTTGTCGCTGCACAGCTTTGTTGCGCCGTACAAATTGATAGGGGCGGCAGCTTTATCGGTTGACAGTGCTACCACGCGACGCACGCCTTTGTCCAAGCAGGCCTCAATAACGTTTTGCGCGCCCATCACATTGGTTTTGATGAACTCGAAGGGGTTGTATTCAGCGGCAGGCACTTGCTTCAAGGCGGCGGCGTGCACCACGGTGTCAATGCCTTCCATGGCGCGAGCCAAACGGCCTGGGTCGCGGACATCTCCTATGAAAAATCGAAGGGCGGGGTATTTTTCCTCTGGAAACTCTTGCTGCATTTCTAGCTGTTTCAGCTCATCGCGGCTATACACCACCAACCGTTTGATCTTGGGGCAATGGTCCAGCACCGATTTGACAAAGGCCTTGCCAAAGGAGCCTGTACCTCCAGTAATCAAAATAGATTGGTCGCAAATATCAACTGACTGTTGCATGGTAAAACCGTCGGAAAACCGACGTCCATTGAAAAGATGAACTGGTAAAGCAGAAGTCATGCCATCTGAAAGAATCTGGTCTGGAATTTGCTTTAAAAAACCAACGTCGACATCTTGACAACCCTTTAGATGCAACATGAACCAAGCAAACAACATTCCTTACGGCAGGCATTCCATAACTAACTCTGACATTGAGGCGGTGGTGCAAGTCCTGCGCTCCGACTTCCTGACCCAGGGGCCGGTGGTGCCTGCTTTCGAGCAAGCGGTAGTAAGTTATTGCCACGCGCGACATGGTGTTGCCACATCTAACGCCACGGCAACATTGCACATTGCTTGTTTGGCGCTGGGCTTGGGCCCAGGTGACTACTTGTGGACCAGCCCCATCACTTTCGTGGCCTCGGCCAACTGCGGTTTGTACTGCGGTGCTCAGGTGGATTTTGTGGACATTGATCCGCGCACCTTCAACATGAGCCCAGTGGCACTTGAGGAGAAACTCATCGCCGCAAAGCCGCAAGGCAAGCTGCCCAAAGTGGTGGTTCCGGTGCACATGTGTGGCCAGCCCTGTGACATGGCGGCCATCCATGCACTTTCTCTCAAGTATGGGTTCAAGATCATTGAAGACGGGTCCCACGCCATTGGCGCCAAGTACCAAGGTGAGTCCGTGGGCGACTGCCGTTATTCAGACATCACCGTGTTCAGCTTCCACCCCGTGAAGATCATCACCACTGCCGAAGGGGGCTTGGCGGTGACCAACCAAGACGCATTGGCGCAGAAGATGAATCTGTTGCGCAGCCACGGTATCTGCAACACGCCTACCGAAACGGCGACACGCCCAGCTGATGAAATTTGGAATTACCAGCAAATTGACTTGGGCTTCAACTACCGCATGACCGAAATGCAAGCGGCCTTGGGATTAAGTCAACTTCAAAAGCTTGACCAGTTTGTGGCCACCAGGCAAGCCATTGCCAGCTATTACGACCATGCTTTCTCGGGTGTCGACATTCAAACCCCTTGGCAACATCCAGACACGCACTCCAGTTTTCATCTGTATCCCATTCAAGTGACGGCTACTTCAGGAATTAGCCAACAAGCGTTGTACAGGGCTCTGACCGACGCCGGCGTGAAGGTGAACTTACACTACATACCTGTGTATTTGCAACCCTACTATGCGCGACTAGGTTTCAAGCCTGGCTATTGCCCGTATGCCGAAGATTATTTCAAGTCAAGTATGAGCATACCGGTGTATGCCAGCATGACCGAAGTGCAGCAACACCGCGTGGTGGATCTGATTCAAAGTTTTTGTAATGCGAAAGTGGTGAAGCGTGCCGTGGGAGCTTCGCTGTGAACATTGCAATCATTCCTGCACGCGGTGGCAGCAAACGCATTCCGCGCAAAAACATCAAGGCGTTTTGTGGGCAACCCATGATTGCGTACGCCATCAAAGCAGCACAAGCCTCAGGATTGTTTGAGCATGTGCTGGTATCTACAGATGATGTAGAAATTCAAATCATTGCAAACAGCTTGGGTGCTGAAACGCCTTTTTTCAGGCCAGCTGAATTGGCCAATGATTTTGCAGCCACCGTGCCGGTGGTTGCGCACGCTATTCAAGCCTGTGAAGCTTTGAGTTGGCAGTTTGTTAATGTCTGCTGCATCTATCCAGGTGTGCCATTCATCGAGGTGGGCGACTTACAGGGGGCGTTGACAAAAATGATCCAATGCGCTGCGGACTATTGTTTTCCAGTGACTGAATTCCCAGTTCCTATTCAGCAGGCATTGAGAAAAAAAATCAATGGACAAATGCAATCAATTTCACCAGAGAACGAATTGATGCGCACCCAGGACTTGGAAGCTGCTTACTATGACGCTGGCCAGTTTTACTGGGGAAGGAAGCATGCTTGGCTGACCAATAGTCACATCCTCAGCAGCGGCGTGGGCTATGAGATTCCCGGTTGGCGCGTGGTAGATATCGACACCCCGGCAGATTGGGAGCGAGCAGAGCGCTTGGCAGCAAGCTTTAAAGTTTATTGACCACCATGAGCCCGTTGCGTATTGTTTTCAGAACCGATGCCAATCAGCAGATTGGCACCGGCCATTTCATGCGTTGCCTAACTTTGGCTGATGAAATGCGCCGCAGTGCTGCTGACATTTGCTTTGTGGTCAGAGAATTGCCAATGCATTTGCAGCAGATGCTGTTAGATCGTGGTATTCAATACGTAGCCCTGCCAAAAACCGAAGTCACCCAAGAAACAGATGAACTACCGCACGCGGTGTGGCTACAAACAAGTCAAAAAAAAGATGCTGAGCAAACCTTGGCCGCACTGGGCGAAGGCACCTGGGATTGGTTGGTGGTAGACCACTACTCCTTAGATCATCGGTTTGAAACACCGCTTCGCAAAGTATGCAAACACGTCATGGCCATCGATGATTTGGCTGACCGGGTTCACGACTGCGATGTATTGCTGGATCAAAATTACTATAAAGACCAAGCGCAGCGTTACCTTGGCAAAGTCCCACCACATTGTCAATTGTTGTTAGGCCCCAGTTTTGCGCTGCTGCGACCTGAGTTCAAAGCCAAGAGGGAAAAGTTGCAAGCCAGAACGGGAGAGGTAAATAATCTCTTGGTGTTTCTTGGCGGGGTAGACGCAGACAACCTCACGGGGCAGGTCTTAGACGTGCTCATCAATTTGAAATTAGATGTTCATGTAAGTGTGGTGATAGGCCAGCAGCACCCTCAAAAAGAAAAGATTCAGCAAATGTGTGGTCAAAATTTCTACGCCTGCCATGTTCAAACCACCCATATGGCCAGTTTGATGGCTGAGGCAGATTTGTCGATCGGGGCAGGTGGTTCAGCAACTTGGGAGCGATGTGCTTTGGGATTGCCAACGATCGTGATAGCTACCGCTCATCATCAGATTAAGGCGGCAAAAGATTTATCGGATATCGGTATTTCAAAATATTTAGGATACTGGTCAGAATTAAATTTTGAAAAAATTCAACAAAATATAAGAAAAATAATTAACGACAAAATATATTTACATGAAATGTCAGTTAACTCTTTAAATCTAGTCGATGGAGATGGCACAGTAAAAATGTTAAACGTCATTTTGGAGAATCATGATGGAAGATAAAGTACTCGAATATTGGAATCAACGTGCAGGCTTGGCTGATAAAGCAGGAAGTGATGATGTTTTGGCCAAGAAATTAGAAGTGCGTGCGATTAATAATCAAATTAAAGATGAAATGCAAGTTGCAGAATTTGGTTGTGGAAATGGTGAGACGGCCATTCAAATATATAAAAACAAAAAAATAAAATTGGATTGCTATGACTTTTCACCTCTCATGATCCAAAATGCAATTATTAATGCAAAGAATCATGGGTTTGAAGAGAAAATCAAATTTCAAGTCAACGATATACGTGCTGAGTCGATTTTGAATTGTAAATACGACGTTATTTACAGTGAAAGAATGATCATCAACTTGCCTGATTGGAGCACCCAGGTTAATGCCATTAAATACATAACTGGTAATTTAAAAACCGGCGGTAGATATTTGATGTGCGAAAACAGCATCCAAGGTTTGAATAATATAAATGAATTTAGAGCTATGGCGGGTTTGGAAAAAATTGTGCCACCTTGGCATAATTTGTATATTAACGATGATTTAATTTCAAATTTAAAGTTGGATGGAGTTAGGCTAATTGATGTTGAGGCATTTAGCTCAACTTATTATTTCTTAAGTAGAGTCGTTAACGCTTGGCTTGCAAATAGAGCTGGGGTGAAGCCCTTATATGATTCACCAGTCAATCTTTTGGCAATGGATTTGCCGCCAGTGGGTGATTTTTCTCAAGGTAAGTTGTGGATTTTTGAAAAAATTTAAATTAACCTAATGTAGAAATATGAAAATTGGAAATAAAGTTATAGGATTTGGACGGCCACCATTTCTAATTGCGGAGATGTCCGGCAACCATAACCAGTCGCTGAAGCGTGCATTAGAAATTGTCGAAGCCGCAGCCAAAACTGGCGCCCATGCCCTGAAGATTCAAACCTATACGCCCGATACCATGACCTTGGATCTGGACGAGCGGGAGTTCCACATCAGTGACCCTAAAAGTTTGTGGGCAGGTACATCGCTTTATAAGTTGTACGGTCAAGCCTATACGCCATGGGAATGGCACGAAGCCATTTTCAAACGTGCCAAGGAGCTAGGCATCATCGCATTTAGCACACCCTTTGACGCTACGTCTGTTGATTTTTTAGAGTCTCTCGATGTGCCTTGCTACAAAATTGCCTCATTTGAAAACACTGATTTACCGTTGATTCGCAAGGTTGCCGCTACTGGCAAGCCCATGATCATCTCAACAGGTATGGCCAACATTGCCGAATTGGATGACACCGTGCGTGCTGCACGTCAAGCTGGTTGCAAAGACTTGGTGCTTCTTAAGTGCACAAGTACCTATCCGGCTTCTGCAGACAACACCAACATATTGACCATTCCCCACATGCGTGAATTGTTTGGCTGTGAGGTGGGTTTGTCAGACCACACTATGGGTGTGGGCGTGTCAGTGGCTAGCGTGGCTTTGGGGGCCACAGTCATCGAAAAACATTTCACCTTGAACCGTGCCGAAGGTGGAGTAGACAGCAGCTTCTCCATGGAGCCAGCTGAAATGACGCAATTGGTTGTGGAAACAGAACGTGCATGGCAGGCCTTGGGTCAGGTGCGCTACGGCGCTACGGCAGCAGAAGAAAAATCTATCGTGTTCAGACGCTCGTTGTATGTAGTGAAAGATCTGCAAGCGGGTGACACTTTTAATACAGAGAATGTGCGCGCGATTCGTCCAGGACTCGGGCTACCCACCAAGTACCTCGATCAGGTGTTGGGCAAAACCGTGAAGCAATCTGTGGCACGCGGCACAGCGCTTAGCTGGGACATGATGTGATGAATACCAAATTCAAGGTTTTGCTGATCGGCTGCGGCAATATTGCCGGCGGCTATGACCTGCATCAGCCTGAAGAAGCCTTTCCGCTTGGTCATGCCAAGGCGTTTCGCCAGCATGGAGGCTTTGAACTCACCAGTTGCATCGAGCCGAACACCGCGCAACGCCAAGCTTTTCAAAGCCGCTGGCAAGTACCGCACGGCTATGCTCTTTGGCAAGACTTGCCCCACCACGTGGGCTCGTTTGATGTGATCAGTATTTGTTCGCCTACAGGTTTTCATGCTGAAGATTTCCAAGCGGCATTGGCGCTCAAACCACGACTGATATTTTGTGAAAAACCCGTCACCCTGCACTTGGCCCAAACCCAGCAAGCCGTGACTAGCTGCGCAAGGCAGCAAGTGCTGCTGGCGGTCAACCACAGCCGCCGTTGGTCCCCAGAAGTGCAGCAGTTGAAACAAAACTTGGCCCAAGGGCAGTGGGGCGCTGTGCGCTCTGTGTCCGCGGTCTACAACAAAGGCATACTAAACAATGGCAGCCACATGATGGATTTGTTATTGAATCTCTTTGGTCCGCTGCTCATCACACATGTGGGTCAAGCCGTGGTTGATTACTTTGACGCTGACCCCAGCGTGGACGCTTGTTTGCAAACTGCTGATGGTGTGCCCATTCAACTCAACGTGGCGCATGCACAAGACTATGCCCTGTTTGAAATGCAGATCTTCACCGAAAAAGGCGTGATTGCCATGGAAGACGGTGGCGCACGTTGGCGCTTCCGCACATCTGCACCTAGCGCCCAACTGCCGGGCTACAACTTCTTAAACCACGGTGAATGGGTCTCGCCCCAAGGTTCACCTGCATTGCGCAACGCCGTGGCTAATCTGCACGATGCATTGACGCAAGGTACTGCGTTGGCCTGTACCGGTATTCATGCTTTGCAAGCGCAAACCTTGTGCGAACAAATTCAACAACGGGCTTTAGCCCAAATGCCTCAACCCCAAGACGTACGAGAAGCCGCATGAACACCAAACTGGCATTGCTGGGTGGCCCAGCCACCATTACTAAAAGCTTTAAGCATTACAACCCTATTGGTGCGGAAGAAGTGCAGGCTGCCAAAGAGGTGATTGAAAGCGGCGTCTTATCGCAGTTTATTGGTGCGTGGCATCCTGATTTTTTGGGCGGGCCTAAGGTGAAAGAGTTTGAAGCCCTATGTGCAGACTACTTTGGCGTGAAGCACGCCATCACAGTGAACTCATGGACTAGTGGCTTAATTGCGGCAGTTGGTGCCATTGGCATTCAGCCTGGTGATGAAGTGATAGTGCCACCTTGGACCATGTGCGCCAGTGCAACTGCCATCTTGCATTGGAACGCCATTCCCGTCTTTGCCGACATTGACCCGCATACCTATTGCATCAGTCCTGCATCAATTGAAGCCAACGTCACGCCCTATACCAAGGCTATCATGGCAGTGGATATTTTTGGACAGTCGGCCGACATGGACGCCATCATGGATATTGCCAAACGCCATGGCTTGAAAGTGATTTCAGATACTGCACAAGCACCTGGTGCGTTATACAAAGGCAAGTACGCAGGCACGCTAGCTGATGTGGGAGGTTTTAGCTTGAACTACCACAAGCACATCCATACGGGTGAAGGCGGAATTTTGGTCACCAACGATGACGAAATTGCCCAGCGATTACAACTGATTCGTAACCATGCAGAAGCTGTTGTTGAGGGCATGGGCGTGACCGACCTGACCAATATGGTGGGCTACAACTTCAGGCTGGGCGAAATTGAATGTGCCATGGGCATCAGTCAACTGAAAAAGCTTGAGCATTTTGTAGATGGTCGTCAACATGTTGCCCAACGCTTAAACGAGGCGTTATCTGCATTGCCTGGCTTGACCACGCCCTACGTCATGCCAGATTGCACACATGCTTACTATGTTTATCCAATGGTTTTGGATACAACCCTTCTCGGCGTCAAGCGTGAAACATTGGTTAAAGCTTTGCATGCCGAAGGTGTAACCGGGGTTGGTGGAGGCTATCAAAACGTGCATCTGTTACCCATGTTTCAAAAGAAGGTGGCTTATGGTTCCAGAGGCTTTCCGTGGACCTCCGATATTTGCAAACGTGAAGTAAGTTATGCAAAAGGTATTTGCCCTGTGGCAGAAAAGTACCATGATGAAACCTATATGGGCTTCGCTATGTGTTTACACGATTTGAGCGATGCAGATGTAGATTTGATTTCGCAAGCTTTCCATAAAGTATGGAAAAACCTCTCGGAGCTTAAAAAGCTTGAAGCAAATTGACTTTTGCTTGAGTCACGAAAACTCGTGCACACCAAATGGCAATAACAATGAAACAACTCAATGAATTATTGCCTGCGCTCATTCAAGGGGCTCGATTGCGGTTGGCACCATTTGCAGACAAACATTTAAATGAAACTTACGTTTCTTGGTTAAACAATATCGACGTTGTTCGTTATAGCAACCAACGTTTTGTGCAGCACTCGACAGAATCTTGCAGACAGTATCTCGATAGTTTTGAGGGAACTAGTAACCGTTTCTATGCAATAGAAGATTTCAGCTCGGGTAAGTTGATCGGCACCTTAACCATGTATATCAATCTTCATCATGAGACGGCAGATGTAGGTATTTTGGTAGGTGCTGTTGACCATTGGGGCAAAGGGTATGGTTATGAAGCATTCAGTCTCGCTTTAGACACTTTGCTCTCATCAGCAAAGTTACGAAAGGTAACTGCTGGAACTATGACTTGCAATGCGGGAATGATCAAAGTAATGATGAAGTGCGGCATGCATTTGGAGGCGACCCGTAAAGACCAAGAGTTGTTAAACGGGGAGCCTGTGGATATTTTGTACTTTGCAAAATTCTCTTCTCAATAAGTCTATTGGGTGTCATGTTGAATACAACCGCGTTGCCAATTGCTTTAAGGTCACCCGTAGCTGTTGTGTGTCACGATGCTGGCGCTGCCAATCTAGTCTTTGCTTGGCTTCGTGAATGGGCTGAAGCAGGCTTGCTTAATAAGCATGAATTCAAACTTTTGTTGGAAAGACCGGCAAAAAAGGCTTGGCAGCTTGATCCCTTGCCACTGCTTCAAATGCAATTACACACTGAGCTTCCAAGCACCCTAACGGGTTGCCAAAGTGTGCTGACAGGCACTGGCTGGGCAAGTAGTTTGGAGCATGATGCAAGGCAACTTGCCGCCACATTACACATCCCATCTATCGCGGTAATTGATCACTGGGTGAATTACACCCAACGCTTTGAGCGCGATGGAGTTGTGGCCTTGCCGAACCAAATTTGGGTGTCGGATGGCTATGCAGTTGAGATGGCTACCAAGCTATTCAAAGACATTCCGATTGTTGAACTACCCAATACCTATTTGAAGAACTTAGTTAAAAGTATTCCACCGGTAACGGAGGACTGTAAAAACTTGCTTTATGTACTAGAGCCAATTCGCAACGACTGGGGCAGAGGAGAGCTTGGTGAGTTTCAGGCCCTTGATTTCTTTGTGAATAACTTAGAGATGGTGGTGGGCCAAGAGCCTGTTCATATCACGCTGCGTCCACATCCTTCGGATCCACCTGACAAATACAACGATTGGTTGAAGGCGCATTCCAGTTTAGATATTGCATTGGACAGCCGCAATGGATTGAACGAGGCCATAGCGCAAGCACGATGGGTTGTTGGCGCCGAAACCTTTGCCATGGTAGTGGCTAGTGCTGCTGGTCGAAAAACCTATTCATCTTTGCCGCCATGGGCGAACAGGTGTAGTTTGCCTATTAGCGAGATCATTCATTTGCGAGATCTTGTTGAGGGGTAGAAGCCCCTTCAAAAGATATTGGCGTTACCTTTTTAAAGCGCCAACTTAGCAGACACCAACCGGTTAATACTCACGCCTTGTTCGGCGGCTTCGGTTGCAAGGGACCGGTGAACCATAGCGGGTATGCGAACCATAAATCGCCCGCTGTACTTTTTTTCAGAAAGCGCTTCCGGGACGCTTTCTCCTGATGCTGTCATTTCTTCAACAACATCAGCCACTACCTTGCGAATACCTGAGAGCGCCTTTTCGGGAGAGGGGGCTAGCCAAGAAAGTGAGGGTAACTCGTTTCATTTGCTTGCGACGCTTTCACATCTACTAAATCTTCGAAGTTAGTATTCCTTGATCAAGACTGAAACTGCTTCTGCAAAGTGGGGCCGGGTTGAACTTGACAGCAACCAGAAGAGTATTGTTTAATAACTATTATTAATAGTTAGGAGATTTAAATGCCAACAAGTGTTGCTCTCAGTACCCACTTTGAGTCTTTTGTCCGTGATCAGGTCGAATCCGGTCGCTACAACAACGCAAGTGAGGTTGTGCGTGCCGGGTTACGCCTTTTAGAGGACGAACAAAACAGGCTACAACTTCAAAATGAAGCCATGCGTGCCGCAATTACGGCTGGGATCAACAGCGGAGTAAGCATTTCAGCAGAAGATTTGTTTGAACGCTTAGAGACCAAATACAAGAAAAAACCCAATTTGAAAACTGATGGCAATTAGGTTTACACCGCTCGCATCCTCTGATCTAGAAGCTATTGGCGATTACATCGCGCAAGATAACCCAGATCGTGCCTATAGCTTTGTCTTAGAAATTCGAAACCAATGCAGAAAAATTTCAAGTGCACCTATGACATATAAATGCCGACCTGAATTCGGGGAGAGCATCCGGTCTTGTGCATTTGGTAGATACGTTATTTTCTATAAGGCAGAAGACGACGGTGTTTTGATTATTCGCATATTGCATGGGGCAATGGATATTGCAGTGCATATAGGTGGTGGGCATTGAGTTGCTGATCAAAGCGCCAACTTAGCAGACAGCAACCGGTTAATGCTCACGCCTTGTTCGGCGGCTTCGGTTGCAAAGGTTGGGTGAGCTTACCTGCCCCCATTTGCCACCCCATCACTTGGCAGCTTTCTCGCTCATAGCCTGTCGCACCCCCATAAATGATCTTGGGTTGTCGTTTGCCGACACCAGAGATGGACTGCCACTTGTTGAGTCCTTTGATCCAGTCCGGCGCAAAAGTACTACCGGATTTGATTTCGATCGCTTGAAGCCCATCGGGGGTATCGAACACCACG
>Ga0214921_10003676_pt1 | contig 23262 bp, 20 predicted proteins | sample LL1505_MetaG_FD_177992 | JGI IMG/M metagenome (GOLD analysis project Ga0214921, IMG submission 177992) | Freshwater microbial communities from Lake Lanier, Atlanta, Georgia, United States - LL-1505 | ecosystem: Environmental > Aquatic > Freshwater > Lake | place: USA: Georgia | collected... | reverse complement strand
ATGTTTATAGTATTAATGCTAATTCTCAATGGAATACTTCAAATACTAATATTTATTTTAATCTCGTTGGAAATGTTGGTATTGGTTCAACAATTCCACTACAAAAATTAGATGTTAATGGAAATACTAATACTACTGAACTATTCATTAAAAATTCTAATATGAGTAATATTTTTATTACTTCTAATGTTTTTGAAAATAGAAGTAATAGTTCTTATTCATATTTAAGTAATCTCGATTATATTTCGAGTAATAATTGTATAACTTATACGAATAATAAAACATTAAATATAAGTCTCGGTGGTGCTAATACAAATTCTTATTGGATTACATCTGGAACATGTAATATATATATCTCATGTAATATTGGTATTGGAACTACTAATCCACAATCAAAATTAGATATTGTTGGTGATATTAATTATACAGGTTCCTTGAAATTTAATAATACGGTCATCCCATTTTCAACTATGCTAAATACTAATATTCTCGCTACTAATGCTTCTTTTAGTAATGTCAGTAATTCTTATGGTTATTACATGTTCTTAACATCAGGAACTATCTATTTTCCTCAAAGCACAAGTTGCGATATATTATTATTAGGGGCTGGTGGTAATGGAGGATTAACCGCAGGTAGTGGTGGTGGAGGTGCTGGTGAATTAATTTATTATCCATCATCAAATTTCTTATCTGGAACTTATAATTTACAAATAGGATATACATCATTTAATTCTAATAACAGAATTACCAAAATTTCAAGTAATTCAATTGATTATATGTTAGCAAAAGGCGGAGGTGATGGTGAATCAAAAATTTATCAAATATTTACTTATACTGGAACTATTCAAACATTCACCGTTCCTACTGGCGTAACTTCTGTGAATATTTATTGTTGGGGTGCTGGTGGTGGAAGTGGTTCAGTAAATAATAATATGGCTGGTGGTGATGGTGGTTTTGTTAAAGCAACTTTGGATGTTTCTTCTATAACATCATTCAAAGTTATTGTAGGTCAAGGAGGGAGAGCAGGAATTTTTGGTAATTCAGGAAATGCTTTTGGTGGTGGTGGATTTGGTGTAACAGTTTCAACGGATACAAATTATAAACCAGGCGGTGGTGGCGGATTATCAGGTATATTCGTTGATAATGCTAATATGACTATAACAAGTTTATATATTAATACTAATGCTACTCCTATTTTAATAGCAGGTGCTGGCGGAGGTTCTGGTGGTGCTCTAACAAGTTCTTTAACAAATGGTAATAATATTTTTTCAGGTGGTAATGGTGGTGGAGATACTGCTAATGATGGTGATACAACTGATAATAGAAGAGGTAGAGGTGGAACTCTAATAGCAGGAGGTATTGGAGGTATAGCAAGTTTTAATAATGGAATACAAGGTTCTAAATATGGAGGTGCTAATGGAAATACATATGGTGGTGGTGGTGGCGGAGGATGGTATGGAGGTGGTTCAGGAGGTGTAGATGGTGGAATAGTTGGTTCTGGTGGTGGTGGTTCTTCTTATTTAAATTCATTAAGTTTTCAATTTTCTAATATATCAAATTTAAAAACTGCTACTAATAATTCAAGAAGTCCTCCTGGAACCAATGAAATATATTATCAATCAGGAATTGGTAAAGGAGCATTGGGAGATAATAATGGTGGAGATGGATTAGTTGTAATCGAATATATAAATTCAACTGGTTATAATACATATACAACTACGAGAAGATATCCGCCAAAAGCATGGACTTCAATTTCAGGCGAAAGTGTTAATACAACATTTAATGGTAAAACATGTAATTCAGTATCAATCACATTAGATACTTCTGGAATTACATATGGAAATGGTGTATATAATATTTATTATATTCCTAATATTGGTAGTGTTGGATCACCATATTTATTCGATTTTAATGAAGATATTAATAGTGCCGGAGGTCATTTAGAAGCAAATTATAATAGTTCGACTGGTGCTTATCAAGGAACAAATTATTTAGTTGAAAGTTCTTATTTAGGTGCTTGGTTTGTTATTAATATGCCTGTATCAATAGTTTTACAAAATTATTATATAATTTATAGATCCGGATTTTATGGAAGAGCACCTAAAAATTTTAAATTATATGCTTCTACTAATGGAAGTAATTGGACAATTTTAGATACTGTAACAGGTGCTACATATGATGGATCACAAAAATATAGTAAAACTATTACAAATACTATATTATATAATTATTACGGAGTTGTTGTAAATTCTATTCAAGGTGGTACAGATGCTACTCCTAATTTTATAGAATTTGGAATTAATGGACAAGAATTAATCAGTTATACGAAATTAACAACGGGTTCAAGTGGTGGCGGAGGAAGTTTAAATAATACCGGAATACCCGCTGGAACTAAATGGAATTCTACATATTCTTATATAAATGCTGGAAATTCTGGAACAGCTTCACAAGGAGGTTCAGGTGGTTCAGCATTAGTATCAGGTGGATATACAGAACTTATAACAGGTTCTTCATTAGTTCTTGGCGTAGGCGGTTCTGGTGCTACATCATCTTCTGTTCCAATTTTAAAGACAAATTATGGAAGTGGAGGAGATGGTAATGGTGGTTTAGGAACACAAGGATTAGCATTAATAAAAGTTCCCTTAAATATTCAACAACCAGTATTTAATGGATATATATATTATAGTAATATTACTAATTTACCAGCATTAAATAATATTATACTTTCTTCAAATCTCATCACATCTAATTATAATAATCAATTGAATTTTCCTAATGGCAATGTTAGTTGGGGTAATGAATGGTTTTTATATATAGGAGCATCTCCAACCTCAGTCCAAAATTCCTTTATATTTAATCATCTTTCGCCAACAATTATGGCTAATGTCTCTATAACTGGAACAAATAATACAATTAATACTGCTAGTGATAATTCCAATTATAAATATGCTATATTTACTACCACTGGAACTTTTATAATTGATAATTCTCTAATATGCGATATTTTAATAGTTGGAGGAGGTGGTGGCGGTGGAAAATCAGACCTTACAGATGGAACCGCAGGTAGATATGGAGGTGGCGGTGGTGGTTCAGGAGATGTTATATATATTCAAAATTATAATTTATCAATAGGAACATATAATATCAATATTGGTTCAGGAGGTTCTGGTGGAACTGGAACAAATAATTCAAGTAATGGAGGAAATTCAACAATTGTTCTTAATAGTAGTATTATAATAGGTGCTGGTGGTGGAGGAGGTGGTGCTGATGCTCAAACATATTCAGGAAAATCAGGAACTATTTTAAATTCTTCTTGGGGTAATTCTTCCGGTGGTGGTGGAGGTGGTGGTGGTAATTTAGGAATTGGCGGTTTAGGTAATACATATTCAGGCGATGGTGCTAATGGAACTACAAGTGGAGACCCTGGTGGAGGTGGCGGAGGTGGTCCAGTTGCTAATGGTTCTGGAATTAATGGAGGCGCTGGTTTAACAGTTAATATAATAGGAACTAATGTTATTTATGGTGGAGGTGGAGGAGGTCAAAGAAATGCTTCTTGGGTTCCAGGTTCAGCTGGTGGAAGTATATATGGATATGGAGGAGGAACGTCGCAGAATGGTAATGGAATTACAGGTGGTTCAGGAGTAGTTATAATAAGATATTATGCTACACAAATTAATTCTAAATGGTGGTTTAATGGAACAACAACTTCAACAAATGCTGAAATTAGTGATGAAAGGATTAAAAAGGAAATTCAGGATATTCCAAATTCACTCGATAAATTGATGCTTCTAAAACCAAAGGAATATTATTTATGTGATGAAAAAGATTATTTGAAGAAATATGGAATTATCGCCCAAGAGGTTAATGAAAATCTTGAATTAAATCATTTGGTTTATAATGACGAGGATTATATAGCTAATATCTATTTATATGCTTCATATGTGAAAGAAGATGGTATATATAAATTAATAACAAATTCTTCAATAATTGATTTAATTAATGTTGATGATGAATTAAAACTTTTATTAAATAATACGGATAATATTGAAATAATTATTGAAGAAAGTCCGTATCATAATAGATATAAGAAAAGATTTGTGAAAGTTAAATCAATAATAGATGAGACATCATTTGAAATTTATGAAGATATAGAATTGAATTTTAATGAAATGAATAATATTTTCATTTATGGAAAAAAAGTAGAAAATTTCAAAAAATTAGATTATTCTTCATTATATTCCTTAAATATCAAAGCAACCCAAGAATTATATAAATTAGTTCAAGAACAACAAATAATAATAGAAAACCTTCAAACAAGGATAAATGAACTTGAAAATAAAATTTAATTATAATTATTATAGAATATGTTTAGAATTTTAATAATATCTCTAATAACATTTATGATAGTTATAATCGTTTTCTTAATATTCATAAGTTTTATGAATACATCCTTAGAAAAATTTACTAATGATGATATAACTTTAAGAAATATTAATTATACAAATGGTTCTCCAATTGATATTATCAACGATAAAACAAGTGCTATTAAATTTACAGATAATGGTTTTATTACATTCAATAAAGATATCGTATGTAAAGTACTTATAGTCGGTGGAGGTGGAGGTGGAGCAAGAAATGATGGTTGGGAAGGTGGTGGCGGAGGTGGTGGTGGTGCTGTTGGTATAGGAACAATTAAATTTATAAGAGATAGACAATATACGATAATTATTGGAAGAGGTGGAAATGGTGCTAATTCTCATGGAAATGGAGCTAATGGCCAAGATACAATAATAAGAGGTTGTGATGGTGGTGATATAATTATAAGAGGTGGAGGTGGAGGTGGATATATAAATGGTTTGGATGGAGGTTCTGGCGGGGGTGGGTCGGGATATGGTCAAGATTATTTTGGAGGATCTATTGTAGCAAGTAGTATTCCTCCAGATACAAGTAATATTGATATTAATGTATATGGAGCAATTGGAGGATATGGACGTAATGCGGGTGGAGGTGGTGGTGGTGGCGGTGGCGGTGGAGCAGGAGGAAAAAATGGTAATGGTAATATTGGAGCTATAAAACCTGATTATCCACATAGTGGTAATAATGGCGCTGATGGAATAAAATGGGAAATTAATAATGAATATTATGGTGGTGGTGGAGGTGGTGCTTCTGGTTGTTATGGAGGATGTGATAGAGACAATAATACAAAACAGAGCACAGGTGGTTTAGGAGGTGGTGGAGCAGGAGGTAATCGTAAAATTCCTTCTAACGGATCACCAAATTCAGGTGGAGGAGGTGGTGGAAGTTCATATAATCCAGCTGGTAATGGAGGTTCCGGTATAGTAATAATTTGTTATAAATATTTATAAATATATTTATAATAGAATATGTTTAGAATATTAATAATATCCATAATAACATTTATAATAGTAATAATCATTATATTATTATTTATGAGTTTTATGAATTCTTTAACAGAAAAATTTGATAATACTGATGATTTGAAGAAAAAAATTGATGATATTATGAAACAGAATAAAGTTTGGGGAATGTATTTTGCTGAAAATTGGTCTGGAAATATTCTTCCGGATAGTACTGGGAATAAAAGAGATGCTGTTACATCTGTAAATATTAAAAAAATAGTTAAAAATGGTAATGGAGCTACTGGATTAATTACTTATATTACAGGTGGAACAAATGATAATATCGTATGGCCATATGGTAGTATTCCACAAAATTTTACAGTATTGAGCTTATCGAGATATAATGGAGTTAATAAACAACGAATTTTACAAAGCACAGGAGGAAATTGGCTTCATGGACATTGGGGAGGCAATGCTGGTGTTTGTTTTTATGAAGGTTGGAAAACAATTTTGGTTAATCATGATGCTAATAATGAGAATTGGATTTGTTGTATTGGTAATAATAATAGTAATGTTCCTAATAATATATTAATTAATGGTAATACTTATGGAATTGAAGGAAATGGTGCTGGTGGCGGAGGATATAATTTAGGTATTAATAATCCAAATTTCTGGGGAGGAAGGGAATATAGCGATTGGGCATTAGCTTGTGTAATAATATGGCCTGTTCAATTAAAAATAGAAGAAATGAGAGTATTTAATGAAATGATAAATGATTATAAAAAAAAGGGTGGTTCATTACAAGATTATTTTTTAAATACATCTATTCAAACAGCTACTGATGCGCAAAATCCACAACCTGCTGATAATGTAGTTTATGATAGAAAAATGTTAGCATATAGCTGGAGAACATTAGCTTCGATTGATAATATGGATATATTTACACTACCTGAAAATAAAAATACACAACCAACAGAAGGAATTTTTTATAATAAAACAGAATTTAAATTATTAAACCAAAAAGATTACTCAAAAGAACTTACATGGAAAATAATTAAAGATAATGATAAAAAATATATTTTAAAGGGTAATTATTTTGCTATTAAATTTGAAAAAAAAGAAATATTAAAGAAATATACTTTTAAAACAGATGATGTAAGTAAAGCGCCAAAATCATGGGTTATATATGGTTATGATACAAATATTGGTTTAAAACAAATTGTTTCAGAATCTGCTAAAAATAGTGATTATGACGCATATTCAAATAAACCTGAAAATACTTATGTGAATTTTATATTAGATAATGATTTTTCCACAAATATTTATTTAATAATTTTTACAGACGAAAATAAAGTAAATTTATCGCGAATTATATTAGAAGCAGGTGATCCTCTGTCTAATGTTGGAGCAACAAATACAAATGATATAACTAATAAAACAAACACTTTCGCAAATTAAATTCGAATAAAATAATAGAATATGTATAAAATTTTGATTGTATCTATATTAACATTCATGATAGTAATAATATTTTTCTTAATATTTATGAGTTTTATGAATAATGATATAAAAACTTCTATTGAAAATTTTTTTGATATAGATCCAGTTATAACTAATGGAAATATTAAAGGAAATTATGTTGAATTTTTAGGTAATGGTTCTATTGAATTTAAAGAACCTACGAATTGCGAATGGTTTATCGTAGGAGGCGGAGGTGGTGGTGGTTCGCGTCATGGAGGTGGAGGTGGTGGCGGTTCAGTTATTTATAGAGTTGAGACACCTCTTCCAGCAGGAAAATATGATATTATAATTGGTCAAGGAGGTAATTCAATCAAAGGTGGTCAAGGAGGTGTAGGAGGTGATACAATAGTTAAATTTAATAATTCTATTAAATATTTAGCAAAAGGTGGTGGTGCTGGTTATCATTGGAGTTCAACTGGTAATTCAAATAGAAACGGTGGATCTGGTGGAGGTGGCGGAGATATACCAGGAGTAGCAGTATCAACAAATGTTCCAAATGAAGTATTTGGAAAAAGTGGAGGATTAATTACTACTGGATATGATCAAGGAGGTTGGGCAGGAGGGGGTGGCGGAGGTGCTAATGTTGATGGTGATAATGCTGATCCGGGAAATCGTTGGAATAACGCATCGGGAGGAAAAGGTGGCGATGGAATGTTATGCGGTTTTAATCAAACATATTATGGTGGCGGTGGTGGTGGTGGTTGTTTCGCAGGTTCAGGAGGAAATCCAGGTTCAGGAGGTAGAGGAGGTGGAGGTGCTGGTGGTAAAAAAGAAGGAACATCAGGAGGTGCTAATACAGGTGGTGGTGGTGGTGGTGGTGGATTTGATGGAGGAACGAATTATGAATCAGGTAGAGGTGGTTCAGGAATAGTAATGGTAAAATATCGATAATTTTATTTAATTATAATTATAATAGAATATGTTTAGGATTTTAATAATATCTATAATAACATTCATATTAGTAATTATAATTTTTTTATTATTTATAAGTTTAAATCCGCCAATAGAAAAGTTTAGTATAGATTCTGATACTATTAAAAAAAAAATGCTCAAATTAATTACAGATAATCCTCCATGGGGAATATATATATCTGATGATTTGAATGGAAATATTCTTAAAGATAGATCTGGTAATAAGCGAGATGCTACCGCATCAGGAACTATTACAACAAAAACAAGCGATGGATATGGTGCTACTGGTAAAATTAGTTATATTACAGGTGGAACAAATGCTAATATTGTTTGGCCAAATGGTAGTATCCCACCTATATTCACTATAATGAGTTTAACGAGATATACAGGAGGTAATAGAGGTAGAATTATAGAAAGTATTTCAGGAAATTGGCTTCATGGTCATTGGAATTCAAGAAGAGGTATGTGTTATTATGAAGGATGGAAAACACAATCTGATAAATCCATTGGAAATCTTGATAATTGGTTATGTTGTATTGGAAATAATGGAGCTGATATAAATAAACCAGATAATATTTTATTAGATGGAACACCATTTGGTACTGATACACGAGGTACAGGAAATTATACATTATCACTTAACAAAAATACTTGGGGAAGTGAGTTAAGTGATTGGGCATTTAATAGTCTAATTATATGGGATAAATCATTATCAAAAGAAAATATGTTAGTATTAAATAATATAATTGAATATTATAAAAGTACTGGTGGAAATTTATACGATTATTATACAGATATAGCTAATTTATCATTTGATAGTGAAGACGAAAAAAAAGAAATAACAAATATTGTATATAATATAAATAATAAAGCTTATGAATTTAATACAATTTTTGATAGTAGTATTCCTAAACAAGAACTTGATGGTATTATTAGAGATGGTTTATTAAGTGGTAAATTTGATTTCAAAAATCAAATAGATTATTCTAAAAGTCCATGGAGTGCGATTATAAATACTGATAGAGATTATATTAAAAATGGTAATTATATAAGAATACAATTACCTAAATTATCAACATTAAAAAAATATATAATTATGACAAGTGATAAGAATAAAGCGCCGGCAGAATGGTGTATTTATGGAATGTCAAGAAATAAAGAAAATACAATAATATTAACGCAAATAACAACCCAAAAAGTTACTAAAAGTGATTATGATGGTTTTAATAATAAGACAGATTATACATATATAAATTTTACATTAAATAATATTATAGAAACAGGAGACTATATAATAGTTTTTAGATCAATTATTGATGGTAGTAGTATTAATAATTTAAATATCACTCGAATTAAATTAGATGAAGGGGAAAAATCTAATATTGTTTCAACATCAAAAGATTTATTATCTGAATCTTTAAATTAATTATAAGTGATATTTAGAAAGATAAATGATTGAAATACCTTCGTTAGATCCATTATTGATAATTTCATTAGTTGTAATGAATATTGGCGCCAAATTTTTAGACATTAAATTAACGGATTTTCAGCAAAAATTAATAAAAAATCATATAGTTCAGGCAATAATATTATTTTCAATGGTCTATATAGGCACGAGGGAAATATTAAAATCTATAATAATAGTAATTATCATATATTTATTAATATATGTATTATTAAATGAAAATCACGAATTCAATATATATTCGAAGAAATTATTATATAATGAAGGAATAATACAAAATTATAATAATATTAAAGATAAATATTATTATAATTTAGCAAAAATAAATATAGGTTTATAGGACATTAACAGTCCAATATAATTCATCATTTTCTTTCTTATAATAAATCAAAATTCTATATTCATCTTTTTTAATGATTATAGAACTTTCGGTAGAAAATAGAGCATCTGTTCCATATTTTTTCTTGATTATATCTATGATATCTGTATTATAATCATCAATATTTCCTTTGAAATAATTATTAAAACTTATTTCATTATTAGTTACAAATCCTTTATTATCAATAAAATTAAATATTGATTCAATTGACATTTATTCATGAATATCCACAAAAACCTTAAATAAAAAAATGAATATTAATCATAAATAAAATCATCATAATGATGAAATTAAGAGATTGGGTAGATATTAATAAACTTGATTGGAATTTATTATCATACAATCCCAATGCTATCCAAATTCTTAAAAAAAATCTTCATAAAATAGATTGGGAATTTTTATCAGTTAATCCTAATGGTATAGAAATTCTTGAAAAATATCCCGAGAAAATTTGCTGGAAATTATTATCATCCAATCCTAATGCTATGAAATTATTAAAGGAAAATCCTGAGAAAATTGATTGGATAGAATTATCATATAATCCTAATGCTATTGAATTATTAAAAGAAAATATTGAAAATGTTAATTGGTATGTATTATCATCAAATCCCAATGGTATAGAAATTCTTAAAGAATATCCTGAGAATATTTGTTGGAATATGTTATCATCTAATCCTAATGCTATTCATTTATTAAAAGCAAATCCTGAAAAAATTAATTGGGATTATTTATCTGCTAATCCAAACGCCATTGATTTAATAAAAGCAAATATGGGATATATTGATTGGAATGAATTATCATCTAATCCAAACGCCATTGATTTATTAAAAGCAAATCCTGATAATATTGATTGGTATATATTATCAGGTAATCCAAACGCCATTGATTTATTGGAAGAAAATCAAGAAAAAATAGATTGGATAGAATTATCATCAAATCCATCAATATTCGTATATGATTATGAAGAAATGCGAAATAGTAATCTTGATTTAAAGGAAGAGATAATGGCTATCGCATTACATCCAAATAGGATATTTAAATTAATGGATATTTATGGGAAAGAAGAAGTTTATAAGAATTATTTCTAAATTTAAAAATTGATTTTTGTTTTATATTAAATGAATTATAAATGTTGAAATTGAGGAATTGGATAGATATCAATAAAATAAATTTTAAATTATTATCAATTAATCCAAACGCCATAAGAATTCTTGAAGAAAATCCTGAAAATATTGATTGGGAAGGATTATCGAGCAATCCTAATGCTATGGAATTAATTAAGGATAATCTAGAAAAAATTAATTGGAAATTATTGTCAAATAATCCAAACGCAATTGAAATTCTCAAAGAACATCCCGAAAATATTGATTGGGAATTATTATCATCTAATAAAAATTCAAGAATTATCGAAATTTTCAATCAATTTCCTGATAAAATTAATTGGTATTTATTATCAGGAAATCCTTGCGTAATTGAATTTCTTAAAGAAAATATAGAGAATATTAATTGGCGTTCATTATCATGTAATCCAAATCCAGAAGCATTAGAAATATTAATGAACTATCCTAATAATATTGATTGGAATTCATTATCATGTAATTTTAATGCGATAGAATTATTAAAAGAGAATTTGGATAGATGTAATATATCATATTTATCAAAAAATCCCAACGCCTTAGAATTAATTAAAGATAATCCCGATTGGAATACACTTTCTTTAAATCCAAATCCAAAAATTAAAGAGATATTTAAAGGACATTATGAAAATATTAATTGGAATTATTTATCAGCTAATCCAAACGCTATTGAAATTCTCAAAGAAAATCCTAAAAAGATTAATTGGCTATTATTATCAGGTAATCCAAACGCACTTGAAATTCTTGAAGAAAATCAAGAGAAAATTTACTGGGATTTATTATCATATAATCCATCTATATTCACATATGATTATGAAGAAATGCGAAATAATAATCTTGATTTAAAGGAAGAGATAATAGCGAGGGCATTACATCCTGATAGGATATTTAAACTAATGGAGGAATATAATAAAGAAGAAGTGTATAAGAATTATTTTTAAATGGAGAAACCGAGATTAATTTTAAGAGATTGGATTAAAATAGAGAAATTAAGTTTGAATGCTTTATTTTCAAATGATAATGCGATAGATTTAATTGAAAATATACTTATTAAATATCCTTATTATATAAATTGGAATATTTTGTCTATTAATCCAAACGCTATTGAAATCTTAAAAAAGAATAGGAATAATATTAATTGGCGTTTATTATCTAAAAATCCTAATGCTTTGGAATTATTATTGCGAGATAAAGATAAGATTAATTGGGATTTATTATCATCTAATCCAAACGCCATTGGAATTTTAAAAGAATATCCTGAAAAGATTAATTGGGTAGAATTATCAAATAATCCTAATGGTATTGAAATTATTAAGGAAAATCTTGAAAAGGTTAATTGGTCTTTTTTATCTTCTAATCCAAATGCGATTGAAATTCTTAGAGAACATCCAGAAAAAATAGTATGGAGTTATTTATCATCTAATCCAAATGCGATTGAAATTCTTAAAGAAAATTATGAAAAAATAGATTGGAGTTATTTATCATCTAATCCAAACGCGATTGAAATTCTTAAAGAAAATCCAGAAAAAATTGATTGGAATATATTATCATCTAATCCAAAAGCGATTGAATTATTAAGAAATAATCAGGAAAAAATAAATTATAAAGAACTTTCATATAATCCATCAATATTCACATATGATTATAATAAAATGTTAAATACTAATCTAAGATTTAAAGAAGAGATATTAGAGAAGGCATTAAATCCATATAGAATATTTAAATTAATGGAAATTTATGGAGAAAAAGATGTATATGATAATTATTTTTTATAATATTAAAAAAAATGATAAAAGAATTATAATAAAAATATACTAATTATGAAAGGTTATATTTATATTAGAACCAATGAATGGTGTGAATTGAAAAATGTATATAAAGTAGGAATTACTAAATCTATAAAAGATAGAAATAATACATATATTACTGGAGAAATTATAAGAGGAAAATTTATTAAAATATTTGAATTAGATATTGATATAAATAAATTAAAATTTATTGATAATTTAATTAAAATTAAATTTAAAAAATTAAATGTTTATATAGATGGTGGAACTGAATTTTATAATAAAATTATAATTGATAAAATTGACGATTTTTTAAATAAAAATCATATTAATTTTAAAATAGTGAAAGAAGATGAATTAAATAGAAATATTTTAAATAAATTTATAAATAAATATATTAATTTAAAATTAATAAAACCAAAGGAACATCAAAAATATATTATTGATAAAATTGATAATTTTTATTTGAATAATGATATAGGAAATTTAATATGGACTTGTGGTTTAGGTAAATCATTATTATCATTATTTATAATTCAAAAACTTAATTTTAAAAAAATTATTATTGGTGTTCCTAGTTGTTTTCTTCAATTACAATTTTCAAAAGAAATCCTTGAAATTTTTCCATATAAAGAAAATATTTTAATATCTTCTTCAAAAGATAATATCTATAAATTTCTATCTAAGAAAACAAATAAACCATTATTTATAATAACTACATATCATTCATCACATTTATTTATAAATAAAGATTTAATATTTGATTTCAAAATTGCTGATGAATGTCATCATTTAGTGGGAAAAGATGATAATTTAGATAATAAAAAATTTATTCATTTTCATAAAATTAAATCAATAAAATCATTATATATGACTGCTACTAAAAAGTCAATTATTAATATTGATGATAAATGTTATTCTATGGAAGATGAAAAAATATTTGGAAAAAATATTGATGAAAAAAATTTTAAATGGGCAATTGATAATAAGATAATTACAGATTATAAAATACTAATTATTGAAAATCAATTAAATGAATTAATAGAAATTAAACATAAAATCTCATCTTCAATATCTAATAAAGAATTATTTATATGTGTTTATTTAACATTAAAAGCATTAACTATTATTAGTGATAATTCTCCTTCGCATTTATTAATATATACAAATGAGATTAAAGATGCTGAATTAGTTAAAAATTATATTAAAGAAATTTTAAATTATGGAATAATTGATATTAATATTGATGATTTATATTATAATTCTTTACATAGTGAATTAGATAATAAAATAATAGAAAATGGTCTTGAAGAATTTAAAAAGAAAAAATATGGTATTATTTCGTGTGTTCAATTATTTGGAGAAGGTATTAATTGTCCTATTATAGATGGTATAACTGTTGCTTGTAATATGTATAGTGAAATTAAAATAGTTCAATATTTATTAAGAGCAAATCGTCTCTATAATAATAAACCAAATAAAATTGCTTATTATATAATTCCATATTTATCAAGTGAAAAATATATAAATATTAGACATATAATTCAACAATTAGCAAATTATGATAATACAATAGAACAAAAAATAATTGTTTCACAAATAAATTATTCGAGTGCTTCAAAAAGTAAAATAAATCCTGTTTATGAATTTATTGAAAATCCAGATTTATTATTAAAAATTAAGATGAAATTAAGGAATAGTAAAGATTTAATATGTGAATTTACAGAAGAAGAAAATGAATATATTTATATTAAAATTATAAATAAATGTTTAAAATTATCTTCAAAATTTGATTATTATAACTCTAAAGATATCCATGAAAATTTTATTGAAAATCCAAATATATATTTCTTAAATAAAGGTGTTTGGATTAATTGGTGTGATTTTCTTGGATATGATACAAGTAAATTTATACAAACTAAACAAAAATGGATTATTTTCTGTAAAGAAAAAGAAATAAAATCTATTGATGATTATAATAAATATTCTATGATATATGAAGAATTACCAAAAGACCCAGAAGATTTCTATAATGATTTTACAAATATTTCAAATGAATTAGGATTTATATCAAATATAAAAAGAAGATAAATAAAAAACATTTATTTTCTATTATTTGTAGAAGTTGTTCTCATATCTTTTGAACCATCTTTATTTACAAATTGAGGCATAGTATATCTATTATCTTTCGTACCATCTGCCTTTGTTGGAAACTTTAAATCCGTAGTTCTTCTCATGGTTGTTTTACTTGGCATTTTTAATAAATAATTAAAAATATTTTTTAAATCATTTTTTTATTTATGATTTTTAATGATTTCAATTAATTCATCTTTTTTCTTTTTAGAATATCCTTTAATTCCTAATGATTTACATTGTTCTTTTAATTCATCAATTGTAAGAGATTTATTAGATTTAGTTTCATCATCTTCTTTTTCTTCATTTATTATCTCATTAATAGTTGGTTCATTTAATATTTCTTGATTTTTAATAGCAGTTTTAGATAATTCTTGAAGACAATTATTATAAGTTTCATCTAATTCTTTAATTTCTTTTTGTAAATTTTCAACTTCATTAAATAATGGTTGAAGATTATCAATTAATGATTTATCCATTGGAAGTTTTATTTTAAATTCTTCTAATTTAGATTTAGAAATACCTTTAATTATTGAACCATATGAATTATTATATATTTTATATGCATTTACTTTAATTAAATAATAGATATAATAAATATTAATTTCTTTTAATTTTAGAACAAATATATGATCACTTGGATAACATTTGTCTTTGGTTATAAAACAATTTCCAACATTTCCATTTCTTGCTATTAAAATATGTTCGCCTTCAAATAAATAATGGTCAGTATATCCGGTTATTTCACTTGTTCCATAATAAGGATATAATTTACCTTTTTTATCATCTGGAGTTTTATTTTTACCCGTTTTTATATACTTACAAATATATCCTAATTTTACTTCTTCGCATTTTTCATTTTCTTGAATATGTTTAATTTTCATTTGAATTTCATGTTCAACTTCTTTAAATTTTTTTTCTTTTTCTTGTTTAAGATTATAAGGAGTTGAAATCTTATTTACCCAATATTCAATTAATTCAGGAGTTTCAGGAATTGGTATTTCTATATTAATAATATCTTCACTTGATATATTATCTTGATTTGAACCATTTCCTAAAGTTTGATTTATATAATTATTGATAAATATTTTAAAAATACTTAGAAAATAATATTCATTAATTAGTTTAAAATTTCTTAATAATAATACTCTTTGATTTAGATATGATTTTGTATTATCTTCTTTAATTGCTATTTTACATAAATTAGGTTTTTTACCTGTTAATGAAATTAATAAATCATTAATAACTAATTCAAATTTATTATATTTATCATTTTCTATAATATATTTTTGTGTAGTTTCATTTAATACTATTTTATTATTTAAATTAATATTTGTTATACTAATTACAGGAATTCCATTATTTACATAATCTTGTGATTTAAAAGCATTTCCATTTATAAATTCGCATATATCCTCAATTTTAACTAATTTAAAGTTCTCTCCACATTGAATAGAAATTTTATTATAATCTTTTGAATTTAATGATATATTTTCATTATTTAATATTTCATCTACTGAAACAGATTTTATAAAGATTTCTTCAACATTTTTAATATCACCTTTATTAAATTTTAAGTAAATTTTATTATCTTTCTCAATAAATTCATCATTCTCATATAAATTTACTTTTAATTCACTAAAATTTATTTGAGTTGTCTTTTGTTCTTCTTTTGTAAAAATTATAATCGAAGTTTTTGTATTCGTATTCTCAAATTGATTTGATGGAATACTGATAATTTCTTTAACATTATATTCCTTTACTAAAACTTTTCTCAATTCCATATATGAACTATCAAAGAATAAACCTTCTTTAAGAACTCCAACAGCTGTTCCATTAATTTCTAATAAATCCATGATTAACATTAGAGAACATGCTTCTTTATCTGTTCCTGTTAATTTATGTTTCACCGCAAATCTATGAATATCTACACTACAACTATTAACATTAACACATAATTTTTTATTATTTTCGATTTCAATTTTATTTTCTTTTTTTAATTCATTATATTGAACATCTAAATTTTTAATTCGTTGAATATCTCCAATACCATCAAAATCTTTAATAAGTTCTAATATCTTATGAATTTTAGTTTTTGGTTTTTTTAATATTTCTAAAATTTTTTTATTTAATTTAATATCATCTATTTCAATAATATTTTTCTTAAATATAGCGAATTCATTTTCAATAAATTTAATAATTTTATCTCTTTTTTCTTTTTTAGCAGAAGTTCCAATTTTATCTCCTCCATACGGGGGATTTGTTACAATTAAATCAAATTTTTCATTATTAAATTCTTTTTTAAATGAATTGTATCTAATAATATTTTCTTTATTAGGAAAAATTCCATTAGATAAACAGAAGAATTCTAATCTTGCTGATTTTAGAACATCTTCATTTATATCAATATGATAAATATTTGATAATTGAGATTTCCAATCAATTTTAAAATTTTTATTAATATAATCAATATAACCAATTGTAAAACCACCACTACCACCAAACATATCAATCATTTTTGGAATATTTCCATCAACTTTTATATGAGGTTTAGTCTTATTCATAATAAAATCAACAATTCTTCTATTTGTGAAATATGCTCCAAGTTCAGATATTGCGGATTGGTCTCTTCCAACAAAATATTCATAAATTTTACCTGATAATTGTTCTTTTGAAGATTTTTCAATTTCTTTAATAGAATTTATTTCAATAATTAAATGATTATAAACATCATCTTTTAAATCAAGAGGAATATTATATGCTAATAATGAATTTATTTTATCATTAGCATAAATAATCTCAATTATTTTATCAAGAATATCAACATTTAATTTATTTTCTTTTGCTAATTTAAATAAATACGAGAATTTACATTTTTCATCATTTAATCCTATTTTTTCATTTAAATTATATTCTTCTATTTTCATTAATCCATAAAATAAATTGAAAACTTTTAAAGATGTTAAACCATAACCTATACCATTATTTCTTAAATAATTATGAATTTCATGAATTTTTTCTTTTAAATCATCACTATTTGTTATATTAGATGTAGCATAATCTAATTCAATATTATCCATTTATACTTAATTAATATTTCAATAATTATTAAATCATTTTTTATAATATTAAAAAATAGAAATGAATACTTTATGTAATGAATGGAATTTGAATAGAAATATAAATCCTATTACAAAAAGAAAAATAAAACCAGAAGGAGCCATTTATAAAAACTTATTAAAAAAATGCGATAAAAAAGAACTTTCTAATAATAATTTATGCGATGAATGGAATTTAAATAGAAATATAAATCCTATTACAAAAAGAAAAATAAAACCAGAAGGAGCAATTTATAAGAACTTATTAAATAAATGCGATAAAGATAAAATCGAGGATATACCAATTAAAAAAGATAAAATCGAGAATATACCAATTAAAAAAGATAAAATAGAGGATAGAATAGATTTTTTTAAAGAGATGAATAGTATTTTAACTACTATTAATAAAAGTTCTGATAATTGCGTAAATTGTGATGTAAATAAAAATTGTAAAATAGGTAAATCAATTAAAATTGCGGATTTAATAAGTAGCGGAACATTCTCAGGTGTAGTTTATAAAACTATTATAAATGATAAAGAAGTTTGTGTTAAAATAGTTCATGATTATATAGGAAAGGATGATAAAGGTTCAAATAATGATATTTTTTGTGAAATAAGAACATTAGAATTTTTAACTAAATATGTTATTAAAACTGGATTTCCACATTTTCCTATAACTTATGATGTTCTTAAATGTGATAGAAAATTATTGGAAAAATATGATAATATTCCTGATGAAATAACAAGCCTTTATAAAAAATATAAAAATGCTAATATTTTAATGATTATGAGCGAATTAGCAGACGGGGATTTATATAGTTATTACAGAAAAGAACTTAATAAAGATTATAATAATAAGAAATTACTATTAAATGCCTTTGGACAAATATTTATATCATTAATATTCTTTCATAATATTATTAATGCTTTTCACGTTGATTCACATTCCGGTAATTTTTTATTTAGAAAAATTAATAAAGGAGGTTATTATCATTATAATATATATGGTAAGGATTATTATATAGAAAATTTAGGTTATGTATGGGAAATATGGGATTTTGGTTTAACACGTGGTTTTAAAAACAGTGAAGAAGTAAATAATAAAAGAATTGATATTCTTAAAGAACCGTTATTTAGTTTTAAACAAAAATTTCCAAAAAATGCTGGTAATTTTTTTAGCAATAGTTTTAAAAATATGAATATATTTCATGATTATTATGACCAAATTGGACAAGAAAATTTTATGATAAAAATGTTTCCTAAAAATGATGATACTAAATATTTATATGATTTCTTTGATGTATTTAAATCAATTGATTTTATGCGTGAATTTCTTGGTTTAACACCTTTAGATATGCCTAAAATAGAAAATTATGTTTTAAAATTAATTTTAAAACATAATTTAATTCAAGATAAAATAAGTTCAAATGATAAAATTATTAATAAAAAACCTTATTCAATCTCATAATCATTTTTATATTCTTTCATTTTATAATTCTTATATAATGATTTAACGAGTTTATTAACTTTAATTTTTTCATCATCAATCATAATGAAACTTCTATCAGTTTTTTGATTATATCCAACATAACGAATAGTATTACCAGAAATAATACCGTTCTTATAATTCTTGTGCATCTTTATAAAAGTTTTTTTAAAAAATTAAATCATTTTTTTATTAATTTCTTATGATTATCTTTAATTCATAATCAATTATAATTAATTCAAGTAATCTTCTAAATCATTTCTTACTATTTCAGGATTATTATTATTATTAATTAATTCAATTCTTTTTTAAAATTATCTATGTTCATATTATTATTAAATAAATATGAATAATTATATAAATATTCGATAAAATTATTATTTTCATATGTTATTATTAAATTTGATTGATATATCTTATTTATTTCTTCTTTTTTATTATTAATTTCTTCTTCTTTTTTAAAAAATTTATTTGAATTTTGAGAAATATATTTTTTATTAGTAAAATAAGTGATAAATACAATTATAAATGAAATTATAATAAATATTAATAATTCTGTAAATGGTATTTTTGTTAATTTATCTATATTTGTGTAATAAACATAAACAAATAAGAAAATAGATAATAAATTTATTAAAATTACTATTATTAATTTATTAATATAATTATAATCTATATGATAATTATTTATAGTTAATATGGATATTTTTAAACTTTCACAAATATAATTTATTTTGATTATTTCTGCGTTCTGTTCTAATTTTTTATTATTAAGTTTATTTAAAATTTCGTTTTGACTACTTATAATATAAATATATACAATTGGAATAACAACCAAGAATATCATTATAAAATTTTAAAATTTATAAAAAAATCATTTTTTTTGAAATTAGAATTAAAAAATGATTTTTATAAAATTATAAATATTCAATGGAGGTTATTCGAATTTCTAACATTTCTAATTATCATTTAGAAATTATTAATAATGAATTAATTTTAACCCCAATTCGTAAATATATTACAGAAAATGAATTATTGAACAAAGATTTAACACATTCTATTATTACCTATTGTATAATAAAAGATATTGATGATAATATTATTCTAAATAATTCTAATAATATTTCATATGTTAAACATTTAATTGATATATATAAGAATATTCCATCTTCTATTATATTACAAAATACCACATTTAATATTTCATTGAGAGAAGAAGATAGTGGTGCTAGAAATTTTATGTGGTATCCAGAAATTAAAATGTGTATTCAAAGAAAAGAAGCAAGAGGAACTTTAAGAGAAATTCTTAACATGGTTAAAATAAATAATTTTAAGATAGATATTGGAATTAAATTAAATACTGGTGAAACTGTAAATTATAAGAATTAAAAAATGATTTTTTGTTTTTATCAAATTATCAAATGATTTATTATTCACCTTATGTAAATGAAAAAGGAGAGAGAAAAACATATATTAATATTCATTATTTAATTTATGAAAGGAAATTGAATAAAGAGAAATTGAATAAAGAGAAATTGAAGGAAAATTATAATAATTATATATCAAATAATAATTCAAAATTCTTTAAATATTTGTAAAGAAATATAAAGAGAAAAATAAAAAATTGATTTTTGTGAGTTATATAAATAATCACGAAAATGACTTATTATCCTACGTATGATAGTGAGTATGCTGAATTTCTTGGAAGTGCTCAATATAAGAAGTTTATCGAAGATGTTAAATATCAACGTGAGCAATTTAAGACATCTGCGACAATTCTTCAATCGGCAATCAGGACAAAATTAATTGAGTTGAAAAAACTTAATTAATTTTTGTTCTTTTTAAATAATTCCTAAGATATAATATGAAAATAAGATTATAAATATTAATATAAAATTTTTAGGATTTTTCATTAATATCATAAATAATATTATGTCTTTTAATGCTAATATTAAAATGAATTTAAACATAAAAATATTTTGAAATATTTAAAATCATTTTTATTTAATCCTCATTTTTAAACATTAAATTAATTTCATTTATTATTTTTTCATATTCTCTTGTCAATTCACCAATTTCGCCATATTTGCTATTTAATCTTCTTAAATTACTAGCTATTTTATTTAATGAATGTATTTCATCACTAGAAAAATCATATTCATTTACTAAACTTATAAAATATGTATCATTTAAAATGTTATCGTTTTGTAAATAGTTTTCAAATTCAATAATAGATGGTAATTCTTTTTTTCTTTTTAACTTACCTCCTCCTCCTTTTACTGATGTTTGTATTGATTTTCTTTGGATTTTAATTGGTGGTACATTTTTAATTGGTTCAATTTTAATACTTGATATTAATTTACATATTTTATCAATATTTTTTTCAATTTCATTTCTTTTATCTATTAATCCATATAATATAGTTAATTCAAAATATACCCCAAATATTAAATATATATAATTTTGAACTTCTTCTTCTGTTTTTAATTTAAATTTTAAATCATCATCTTCTTTTATAATATCTTTTATTTTTTCTTCATAAAATAAAATCATTTTATATATTTCATCAATTTTATCATCTTCAAAGTATAATTCATCAAATTTTATATTTCCCAAAGTTATATCTTCAGGTATTATATCTTCCGGTATTATATCTTCCGGTATTATATCTTCCGGTATTATATCTTCAGATGTTATATCTCCTAAATTTCCTAATTTTATGAATTGTAATATTTTTATTTTTTTTTCATCTTTTGTTGGGTTTGAAGATATTGTAAATGTTTTTATATCATAATCTGTTGACATAAATTTAATAAATAATTCATATGATTTTAGTTTTTTTAAATCTAATATTCGCGAATATTCACTATATTCATCAATTTGTTCGTAATTATTAATAATATATAACAAATAATCAAAAAATATTTCTGAAATATCTTCTAAATTTAAAAACAAATGATTTAAATTTAAAAATAATATATCATCATTTATATTTTTTATTATGTGCTTTATCCCTTTTATTTTTTCTAAAATTTGTACTTCATTTGGTAATTCTTTAGAAATTATTTTACTTTCCAAAATATCCAATATATTTATAAATTTTTCTTTATTTTTATTTCCCCCTCCCTTAAAATATTTATCGGTATATTTAGTTAAATTAATCATATCAGTTACACCATGAAAATAATTTTTGATAGTATTAAAAATTTTTATTATATGATTTAATCTCTTATTAATACCACTAAAATTAGGTGCAGTTATTGTAATATGAGCGATTTTAAAGAAATTTATATTTGTTTTAATTTTATTTGTAAATATGGTTGTTATATGATCTTTCATTAAATCAATATTATCATCATTTTTAATATATTGATTTGTTGCTGGTGAATAATCAATCAATATTTTATCACTTTTACATGGGGAATTACAATATGCATGAGACCAAGCATAATTTAAAGTTAATATTAACTTTAAATATTTATCTTTTTCATTTAATTTAGATACTACAACAGATGTAGGATCTAATACTCTAGGCTGATCAATATGAATTGATTTATAAACTATACCAATTTTTACTATACTTAAATGTTGTCTTCGACCAGGAATATTTATTTTACCAAATTTTGGATTACAAGGCATAATATGTTCACATTGAGGATATATTGGTTTAATTGGAGGATCTTTATATCTCCTAGATCCAAAATTCCATAATGAACTAGGTGTAGTATTACATACATGATTTTGATTTGTGAAAGTTGTCCAATGAGGCATAATAGGTGCTCCACATAAATAACAAACCACAACTTTATCACAACTAATATCACCTAATGTAGCAAAACATTGATCTGAATCTCTCACGTCACTTACTCTTGACATTCTATTATATATTATTTATTAATATTTTGAGAATAATTTTATATTGTCTTATTTTTTTTTAATGTTATATTAAAAATAGGTTTTAATAAACTTATGTAATTATCACATT
>Ga0214921_10003674_pt1 | contig 23282 bp, 4 predicted proteins | sample LL1505_MetaG_FD_177992 | JGI IMG/M metagenome (GOLD analysis project Ga0214921, IMG submission 177992) | Freshwater microbial communities from Lake Lanier, Atlanta, Georgia, United States - LL-1505 | ecosystem: Environmental > Aquatic > Freshwater > Lake | place: USA: Georgia | collected 2015-05-28 | reverse complement strand
TGTTATAAACAGAAACACTAGTACACTTCCTGACGGAGGTGTAGTTGTTGCTACAGGTGCTATGGGATATTGGCAGAGTGAAGAACTATATCCTGCTGACAGACCTGATATATGGGGAGATCTTTGTGGTAAACCTATTAGACATCATAAGATGCCTGATGAAACAGTAGATGCTATATTAAATACATACAATCCTGTAAACAATAGTATAGTATTACTTGGTGTACAGTTTGATAATATTAGTCACCCTTTAGATCAAGATGGTAATCCTATTGATAGTATCGTAGGTTACGAAATCCTCAGAGGTTCTCGTGAGGGTAATAAGTCCATTCTTGGCAAGGGGTTATTTAATAACATGAGGGAATATAAAATTCCTGAAAATGATACAGTTAAAGGACTATACCAAAACTATCCATACAATGATCTTAGACCAGATGTATACTTAACATCTGAAGAACAAAATGGATTAAATGGTGATGCTCATGATAACCCTAGATCATCTAAACTTTCTACATACAGACAAGATGTATTTTCTTTTCATAGTCCTGAAGTTACATTTACTAATGTATATCTTAATGTAAACGAAGTAAGACTTTATCAAGAACTTAGTGGAACTGCAACAGGTAGTTTTTCTGTACCTTATTTACATCCTAAGTTTAAACAGATAAGTAATAAGCTTGATACCATTATAGATGTATTTGTTACAGCTATTACAATAGTAGAAGCAGCAGCTACACTTGTTGGTGATTATAATAAAATTATATCAGGTAGTTCAAAAAAAGATTTACCTGCTACTAAAACAGGTGTCGGTAAAATATTAGCTGAAGGTGTTCAAGGATCATTAGGTCAAACTTTACAAATTGCAGCTGCAGCAGCTAACGTTATTTTTAACACAGCATACACTGCATTTTTTGGAACTAAAGTACAGAAGCAACAAGTGTTAGATATGGTACTTGCTCTTATACCATATAGACAATATGCTACACAATATAACTCTCATGGGTTTTATGATACAGGGATAAGTTCTATAGAAGGAAACAGACGTAGAAAAGTTACTAATACAGGATATGTAGGGTCATCTCTTAATCAGTTTACGCAAGATTATTTGGTTAATAATGTTATGCGTAGTCAGTATGTAATTATTAAAACTGACGGAACATTTGAAAACCCTAGTGTTGCTGATACTAGTAGATTTAGCATTGGTCAATCTGCAGCTACATTAAATAAAAATATTACATCTACAATATCATCTTATTACGGAGCATTAAAGCTTGCTGTAGGATCTCAGTATGGTCAGCTTGAATCTGTAAAACAGTTTTCTATATCTGAATGTGTTCAACCATCTTCTCCTATAAAAGCAGCTAGAATAAGTTCTTCTGTATTTTTTGGTGGGGATACCTATATTAACAGATTTACTGAAAAGAACACAATGTTCTTTTTTAAACAATGGTTAATGGATGAAGCTGATGGTACACAGTTTGACTATACTCTCTACCCTAATCTTCCTTATCCTAGATATTGGATTAACTCAATAGAATATATTGGGTTATTTGCAGATCAAGCTAGTGAACATAGAAGTTTAGATAAGTCAGCAGATGAAGCTAGTAAAACTAATAAGTGGTATGTAAATAGTGGACACTTCTATCTTTTTAATTCTGGTGTTAGAGACTTTTTCTGTGAGAGTGAAATAAACTTAGCATACAGAGATTGGGAAGATGAAACAGGAAAGCGTCATTATGATCCATACGGATATACAGATATTAACTCTATGTTTAGGGCTGATGTTATTAAGAATGGTAACTACTATAAGTATGATTACTCTCTTAGTATTTCTAAACTTTTTAATAGTGGTATAACATGGGGTGATTTATTACCAAGAGATTATGATCCACTAGTACAAGCTGCATGTTATGTATACAAACCACTAAGAGCTATTTACTCTTTACCACAACAGTATGAGTCTAAGAAAGATAGCTGGAGAGTTTTCTTGGCTAATAACTATTATGATTTTGATTCTGAGATAACTTCTATAAAATCTATTAATAAGACGGGTGCTTTATTTATGATGAGGTACACAAGTCCTATGTCATTCATGGGTGTGGAAGAACTTCAGATGGACGGAACAAATACTAAGATTACTGTAGGAGATGGTAAGCTGTTTGATAATGATAAACAGTTACAAGCTATTATCAATGTAGATGATGCTTATGAATATGCATCTTGTCAAAATAAATACTCTGCTATCAGTACATTACATGGTGTATTTTGGGTGAGTCAGAACCAGGGTAAAATATTTAATTACATAGGAAAACTTACTGAAATATCTAACAGTGGTATGAAGTGGTGGTTTGCAAGATATTTACCATCTGAACTTCTTAAAGTATATCCTGAGTATCCACTTTATGATAATCCATTGGCTGGTGTAGGTGTGCAGACCATATATGATAACACAAATGAAATAGTATATTTTAGTAAAAGAGATTATAAACCATTAGCTTCTAATTATACATATGATGCTGATGGTAACTTTTATTCAAAAGGAACACAGATACAGTTTACTGACACTAGATATTTTGAAGATGCTAGTTGGACTATATCGTATGACCCTAAAGCTCAAACATTTATTAGTTTTCATGATTGGATACCTACATTCTTAGTTCCAGGTAAACAGCATTTCATGTCTGTAAAAGATAGAACTATTTGGAAACATAATGTTACATGTACAAGCTATTGTAACTTCTATGGTGTAGATTATCCATTTGAAGTAGAGTTTGTATCTAGCACTGGACAGAATGTAGTTTCTATGAGAAGTATAGAATATTTACTAGAAGCTTATAAAATAAAAAATGAGTGCAGAGATAAGTTTCATATACTGGATCAAAACTTTGACCAGGCTATTATATATAACTCTGAGCAGATATCAGGAATACTTAACTTACAAATTAAAACTAAAAATAATCCTTTAGCTTTGTTACAGTATCCTAAGATAAACTTTGACTCTATAGATATTCAGTTCTCTAAAGAAGAAAATAAATACAGGTTCAACCAGTTCTGGGATATTACAAAAGACCGTGGTGAGTATACTAATGCTGAGGTACCACTATTTATAACAGAAGCAAACGGCTATCAATATAACATAAACCCTACTGCTGTTAATTATACTAAGGATACATTACAACGTAAAAAGTTTAGACATAATGTAAGCAGAGTATTTCTAAGAAAAACTATTAGTGATGATGTAAAGATGCTGTTTAAAATATCTAACCAAAAAACATTACAATCTTACAGATAATGAGAAAGGATTCCATCTTACAAAACTTTTATAATTCTAAGCTTTCTAAAGCTAATAAGGGAGGACCTGTAGATAAAAACGGTAAGCCTAATTTAAGTCAGATTATAGAGGCTAATAAAGATAAGACTAGTCATATAACTCGTAAAGCTAAAACTAGTTTACCTAAACAAAACAGTTCTCTTGCTTCTTTTGCTCAAGGTGGTACCACTGGACCTGATCAACCGTATCATCCTATTACTAATCCAAGCGGATATAAACAAAATGTTAATCCACTTACAGTAATAGCTAATGCTCAAAAACTACCTGCTAATCATCCATACCAGCCAAGTCAAATGGTTAATAATACTAAAGCTGCATTATCATTAGCAGATATAGCTACTAGTTTTTCTGGAAGTCCTTATGCTGAAGCAGCTAATGTTTTAGCAAGACTTGCAAATTCTACAGGAGATGCTTATACAGCTATTAGATATGCTATAGATGGTCAGTGGGGTCAAGCAGGTATAGATGCAGCTGAAGCATTGATAGATCTTGTTCCTTATGCAAAGAAATCTATTGTTTACGATAAAGATGTAGAAGTTCCAAAAGGAAAACTTCAATTTACTAAACTTGGTAAAGCTCAAAATGCTTTAATAAAAGGTGTAAAAGCTACAGCAGCTGGTGATGATTTTTATCACTCTTCTTTAGGTAAATTTTTATTTGGAGATCCTAATAGTCAGTTAATACAGAATAAGTTTGGTGGAGGAATGTTTCCTGAGTATCATAGTTATGCTCCTCCTAGAATGGCTAATGGTGGTGGACCTGGTCCTGAAGAACAAGCCTTTCAAAAATTCTTTAGTACACTTCCCATGAATTTAAGAAGTGATAAACCTGATTATAATATAAGAGGGTATTGGGATGCATTAGGCAGACCTGAATCTTTTGATTGGTCACAACCAAAACAAGATGATGGCTATTTTCATGCATTCTCTAGAAACCCTAAAACAGGAGAAATATTAAAAGCTCCTTTTCATCATACATTTAAACAAGCTATAGATAGAGGTAATCCTGACTACTTTCCAATAGTTACACCAGAAGGAAAAATTAAAACTATTACAGGAAGACAATATGAACCTATAGAAGAAGTTCCTGTAAATGTTCCTCTTAGACAAGGTCTTAATTTTGCAAATGGAGGAGATATATCCTTACCTAATGTCTACCCTAATCAAATGGTTCCTAGGTTTGATGATGGTGGTGGTCCATGTTCTATTGGATATGTTAGAAATGCTAAGGGTGAGTGTGAGCCTATTAATAAACCAAGTAAGGGAGATAGTTTAGAATTATACAATAGAGCTTTAGCAATAAATAATTATTACCCATCTAAAGGATATGTAAAAAGTCCAATAGAACCATCTCCTGATGAAGCTCGTGCTATAATTAAAGCTAGAGAAAATAGATGGGTGCAAGGTGAAAAAAAACATGGAAGACTAAAAACTAAAAAACAGGAAGAAGAGTTAAGAAGTAGTATACAACAAGGTGGTCAAAATCAGATTCAAGATGCAATTGAGTATGAGAAAAAAGTAAAAGCTAAAAAGTTTCCAGATTATCTAGAAAATTTAAAACAAGCTAGAGAGGAACTTGTAGCAACAGCAAACCCTTTAATGTATAAAAGTAAAGATGGTAATGATTTTAGAAATATGGAAATAGCACTACCAGAATATCCAGAATCAAAGTTACCATATAAACCTTTTGAATATAAAGATTATTATAATCCTATAAATGACTATCAGTTTGAACAAAGAGAGATGAGTCATGGTTATTTAAATACAGAAGCTCCAATGCCTCTATATGATACAAGAATAGTTCCTCAAAATTTTATTAGGTATGATGCTCCTGAAGGAATGAAAAATGATAGAGCAGAAATTTATGGATATGATCCTCTTGCTATTAAACCATATGACTTAAGAACTCCTCAGGAAAAAGTTGAATGGGAAAGAATTTATGGAAATAATACACCATCAGTACAAGCTACGCCTCCTATAGCTACACAACAACCTGTTACACCTAAAGGTCCAACTAATGTAGGATGGAATGTAGAATACTTAGATCCTATACAAAAGAAAACAGTTACAAAATCTTTTGGTAGTGATGCAGAGGCTGAACAGTTTTATAATGATCCTGCTAATAGAGCATCACGTAAATACTCAGATGTTAGTAGTGTAGGAAGAATGCAACAAGGAGGAACTCTTTCTTCTATGTATATAAATGATCAAGATTATTTTAATCCAAATTTTAAATTTAATGAAATGGGTGGTAGAATTACAACATCGGCTATGAACTTAAGAAAGTATGTTAACGGAGGTGCTCTATGTAAAGACATGTTTGGTAATACAATAGATTGTCCTCTAGGATATACAGCAGGCTCTACAGTGTTTGCTACACAGTCTCCTAATGTTAGCTCATCTACATCTGCAGGTGTTCCTCAGAGAAATGCTGAAATGCTAAATGATTTAAGATTTAGACAAAGTCTTCAAAACCAAGCTTCTGTTGGACCAGCTAGAATGCAAACACTAGATGAGCAAAGACTTAATCAACAAAGGAAACAACAGTTTGTACAGAATAATCCAAACACTCAGTTGAATGATCAGAACACCATAGTAGGAATAAATCCAAATAGAGGTTTTCAAGGACAACCTTTAACACCTAATGCTAAAAGATTTGATAAAGGACTAGGACATATTGCAAGAGGTCTTGATGCAGCATATAATCTTACAGGAGCAGGTATAGGTATTAATGCTTTAAGAAATAGATTAGGAAAAAAAGTTTCTACTTTAGCATTAACTGAAGAAGAAATGGCTCAAGCTATGGCAGAAGGTATTGATGAAGCAGGTAGTTATGGAATTAGTCCTGACCAGTATAGAAAAATGTTACAGGATCAACAGCTCAGACAACAATCAGGAAAAATGGTTAGAGGTATGGAAAAAAATCCATCTGATCAGCATCCTATAGATGAGTGGTTTAGAAGTTCTAACACTAGAGAGTTTGGAGATGAGATGAGAGGACCAATGCGTAAATTAGGTTATGAACCTACTAATCCAAAAGATGTTGAAAACTTTAGAACTTTCTTTAATAACAGATCAGGACAGTTATTTTTAAATAATCAAAAACCAGTTGGGTATGGTCAAACGCTTACTAATATGTTTAGTAATCCTATGAACAAATATGGTGGTTCTACAGAGTTAAACCAATATGGTCCAGGTGGTCAAACAACAGATGGTTGTCCTGCTTGGCATGTAAAAATTAATAATGATTGTGTATCTATATATAGTGATGAGTATAAAAAGTTTTATGCACAAGGATTAACAGGAATGAACATTAAAGGTCAACCTGTTTATCTTACTGCAGATGCATTAAACCAAGTTAATCTTCCTACAGTTAGTGTAAATTCTAAACTTACTAAAGAACAAGCAAAAGACAATAGATTAAAATCAGGAAGAGCAGTACCAGGTGATTGTCCTCCAGGATCAGTATATGATTTTAATGGTGGATGTATGACAAATGCTGAGTATGATGCATATATAAAAAGAAATGAAAATCAGAAAGCTGCAGAATGGAAAAGAAATAATTCTGATGCTCCATCATTTAGCTCAACTAACCCATCTACAAAAGAAGATAATGATAGAAGGTATCAATTAAATAAACAAGCTGCTCTACAAAATGGTTGGAAGTTTAATTATGAGACTGGTGATATTGATACTCGTAATCAAACAAGTGGTGGAAACTGGGGATATGTTCAACCATTTGAACTTGCTCAAACATTTGGTGGTTTTACACCATCTGGTGATATTAATGCAGGTATGATAGGAGCTAATACATTTGTTAACATGACACCTGGTATTGGTATTATTCCAGCATCATCTAGACTTGCTACGTTTGTTAATTCTGTAGGACCTAATAACCCAAGAAAAGGAGAGAATGCTTATTACTCTAAAGATAATAGTTTTGGAGAAAATGCATTAGGAGCTTTAAACTTTGTAGGAGATATTGGAATGCTAGGAATAGGTAGTCCTTTTAAAGGACTTAGTGCTGAACCTACACCTGGTGTCACTCAAGCTGGGTTTAATCCTATTGCAGGAGCTAAAAAACTTTGGAATAAAATGTCAGAGGTTACACCATTTAATGAAACTACTAAACCTGGTTTCTTAGAAAATAATCCTGCATATACAAGAGCATATGATGAGTGGAAATCTACAGGAACATTTAATGGAAATGATTTAGGTGGTGCAGCTAATAGAATATTTGATAAAATGGATGCTGGTCTACCACTTACAGTTAGAGAGTTTGATGTTTATGATAATCTTCTTAAAAATAATAGTGAACTTTTGAGTGAGTGGAAACAACAAAAAACTAAATTTGGAGAAGTAGCTCCAGCTAGTTTACCCACTCCAAAAAAACCATCAGGATATAATCCTAGTCAAACAGCTTCACCAGTAACATCTGGTGGTAAAACTTCTGGAGGAACTAGTATTCCTTATAAGAATTATAAAACTGTAGAACACAATGGAGACACTTATCATATAAATACAGATAGACCAGGAGAAATGTTAGTAGAGACACCAGGTGGTGGTCTTGTGGGAGTTACTTCTGATGCAGTGGTTACTGATGTATTAGATACATATAATAAATCTATTAAACCTACTACAACACCAGCTACTACTACGACACCCGAACCTACTCAACAAACTAAAACACCTGCACAAACTAGTACTACAAAACCAGTTTCAACATTAGAAGAAAATCTTAATAAAGCTAGAGCACAGTCTGATCCTACTCCTCCACCATCTACTACAGAAAAAAATACAGGACAAGCAGCCCCAGCTACACCTCCAAAAAAAGGAAATGGATTTGGTCAGGTAGTTAAACCAGTTCTTATAGGAACAGGCGTACTTGGAGGTATAGGTTTAGGTATGTATGGTCTGAATAAACTTATGTCAAACTCAGCACCACCTACTAAACCATTTAGTAATAGTCCAACTAATAATGTAGCTCCTTCTGATACTAACTTTTATAACAATCCTACTATAGATACTTCTATGAACCAATATGCAGATACTAGTGGTTATGCAGCTCCAGTAAATATAGACAGTAGTATAAATGCTCCACTAACACCAGAAGAAATAAGACTAGCTTTAGATACATCAGGTGTTCCATCTCATAGATATGGTGGACAACGTATGAGATATGGTGGGTATAAATTTCAGAATGGTGGATTTATATCAATAGAAGGTTTACAAAATGCTTTAAATAATATTAAAATATAATTATCATGTACAGTTTTTACGATTACCCAGCAGACGCTCAAGTACAAATGGCAGTAGGTGGAACAGCTGATCAACAGCAACAACAGCTAATGCAGATCATACAGATGTATGCTCAAATGAAAGGACAAGATCCTAAACAGATTATACAACAATTACAGCAGCTAGATCCTACAGCTCAGAAACAAGCTTTACAACAGATTGTAGCTGAAGTACAACAGGGTGCTCAGAGCCAACAACAAATGGCTCCACAACAACAAGCTGCTCCTATGCAACGTATGGGAGGACAACCATGTTATAACTGTGGTGGTATGTATGCTTATGGTGGTGTAAGTGGACAGAACCCTAACCCTGGAACTTACGAAGATGGTTATAGTGGTACGTCTACTGCAGGTCAATATTTTAATAATGGTGGAGCTTTCGTACCTTCATACGGTCAATCTGCATATGGTGCTATGATGTATGGTGGCGGCATGGCTCAAGGTGGTGTTGTAATAGGAGGAGTGTACGATGCTGACCCAGCTATGTTACAGAAATTACAAGCAGGTGGATATACATATGAAATAGTAAACGACTAATAAGATACTAATATGAAAATACGTATTACAGGAAAGAGAAAGTTACCAAAGGCTAAATTAGGAATGATAGGACCATGTAAAGATGGTGAAGTATGGGATGAAGAAACTGGTCAGTGTGTAGAAGGATATTCAGATCCTATTACACATTCTATAGTTAAGTCTGGAGATTTAACAGATAATGACTATTGGGATAATAAAGAAATAATGGATCCAATAATTAATGATCCTTCTTTTTCTAGTCTTTCTGCAGCTGTTGGAGAAAGAAATAGAAAACAATCTATGGGGATGTCTCTCAACCCTTGGAAAACTACAGGTAATGAAGGAACACCATCTAATCCAATGGATCAGTCTAGAGTTAAACCAGATACTTCTGGTCATACTTGTGCTGAAGGATATAGATGGAGTGAAAAAATTAAACAGTGTGTACCAGAAGGACCAAAAAATAACCTTTTAAATAAAGCATATTTTTTTAATGAAGCTGTTCTTAATCCTTTAATGAATACTGGTAGATTAATATCATCTCAGATAGAACAGAATACTACAGGAAAACAAGGTGAGCGTAAAAGAAGAATGTTAGACTTAAATGAATACTCTCTTCCTGTTAGACAAACTAGACTAGGAAACTTTACGCATGTTATGGACTCTGGTTTATTTGATCCACGTAACACAGGTTTTAAAAGTGAGGGTATGGCTACCAATCCTTTCTCTGCACCCATAGGAAGATACATGGCAGGTGGTGGACAGTATGATAGTCTAATGCCTCATGCTCAACCTATGCAGATGAGTTCAGAAATGATCCCCGCTGCAGAGTATTCTCCTATGCCTACAAGTATGCCTACATCAGCTGGTGCTCCTTCAACATCAGCAGCACCAACATCTAGTTCTTCAGTTAATCATAAGTTTGCTCCAGCAGATAGAAAGTATAATAAAAATACTGTAATCACTCCTGATGAAATTACTTTCTTAGATGCCCCACAAATGAATGTAGATAAAGTGTTAGATGTTTTAGCATCTAATGAGAAATCTGCTACAGGTAACCAAACAAATCTTACTGGCCCTAATGGTCAAAGAGCTTCTGCTATGGGAAGATGGGGGATAACATCTGGAACTAGACAAGGTATTTATGAAAAGAATTTTAAAGGTCAGATGTCAATAGGAGAGTTTGAAAATAAATATAACACTGATCCAAACTTTGAAAGAGAAGTTGCTAGAAAACTTGTAGAAGAAATGCTTCCTAAGTATGGTTCACTTATATTTGGTGCTTGGTATTATCCTGAATATGCTGAAAAGTATTTAACAGGTGATACTAAAGTTCTTAATATGGTTCCAAGAGCAGATTATGGAAATGCTATAACTTGGGGAGGTTATCTTAAAAAAGCTCAAGATAAATATTTTAAACTTGATAATCCTGTAGCTACTTCTGATTTCTTATCTGGAGCTACTGATTTTGCTAATCAGTTTAATTTTGATATAACATCTACTAATCAAGGTCAGCATAATGTTGGTAGTAAGCATTATACAGGAAATGCTATGGATGTTAGAACACGTAATAAAAGTGATAAAGAAATTGCAGATTTTATACAAGAAGCAGAACGAAGAGGATATAAAGTGTTAGATGAAAGACAAAGACCTGCAGGTCAACCTGTATGGGGTGGTCCTCATTTACATATACAAACTAGAAAATTTGGTGGACAAAATAATAATAAAACTATGAAAATACGTATTGTATCAGGACCTAACCAAAAAATGGCATATGGTGGTCAATCTGCTTATGCTTTAAATCTTGGTCATAGAGATGTATATGCTCCTATGAATAAGAACCCATATGATAAATCTTCTAAAACTATTGGACCAGTTCCAAGAGAAGAAGCTAATATAGAAGCTGAAAGAGGTGAAACTGTATACGGTGATATTAATGGAGATGGTCAGAATGAACATATGCAGATTGGTGGTGAGCGTCATACTAATGGAGGCACACCACTTAAAGTACCAGAAGGAAGTTTTATATTTTCTGACACTAAGAAGATGATGATTAAAGATGAACAAATTCTAAGGTTCTTTGGTATGACAGCTAAGAAAGGAGGATACACTCCAGCTGAGATTGCTAAGAAGTATGATGTAAATAAGTATAGAGGTGTGTTAGAAAATCCTCAATCAGATGTTGTACAAAAGAGAACAGCTGAAAGAATGATAGAAAACTATGAAGCTAAACTTGGATACCTTGCTCTTATACAAGAATCTAAAAAAGGTTTCCCTCAAGGTATTCCTGAGATTGCAGAAAAGGTTGTAGACACTCAGTTAGGTCAACAGATTGCTGGTGAGTATTTACAACAACAACAGCAGATGATGCAGCAACAAGGTGAACAACAGATGCCTCAGCCAGGTGGTGAAGAACCTAATGGTGTACAAGAATATCCTGAAGGTCAAGAACCTCAGCAACAAGCTCCTCCTCAACAGGGTCCACAAGAAGAACAGATGGAAGGTCCACAAGGTCAGAATCCTCAAGAAGAAGGAATGGAAGAGATGCCTCCTATGCAGAGATATGGTGGTGGTATAGGATATTATGCTCAAGGTGGATATGTCCCTGAAGATCTTGGTATGATGGCGTATGGTGGGTATGCTCCTATTCAATCATATGCAGTAGGTGGAGATTCTAGCGAAGATTCTATTGGAGATCCCACTTTATATAATAAATATTCTAAAGCTGTTATTCATAAAGAAGGTGATGTTACTATTATAAAATATCCTGATGGTACAATAACTAGTGTTATTGGTAATAGAGTAAAAATACAACACCCAGATGGAACATCTCAAATGGCTGATGCAAAAGACTATGTTGTAAATATCCAAAAAACATCTAGTGGTATGCCTGTAGCAATATATGGAGATGGAACAAAAACAGTTCATTTTGATAATGGCAGATCTCAGTATGTATATCCTAGTGGTAAAAAAGCTATGGGAACAGTTGTTAATGGTCAAGTAAAATGGGAAGATGAACAAGCAGCAGCACCTTCACAAGCTGCTACATCTACTACACCAGCTACTGCAGGACCAGGAGATCAATATAACTTCACGCCATATGCTGGAGATAAATATGGTAAGTATAAAAGAACAGGAGCTAGATCTAATGCTTCTACATTAAGCAAACAACAATGGGTAGATCAACTTACAGCTAAAGGGTTTAATGGACCTTGGACAGAAGAAGGGATACAAACTTTTCTTTTGAATGATCCAGACTCTAAAGCTGCTATTGAACAACTTCATGGAACAGGTCCTAAAGGATATGGTATGCCTAAAGCTGGAACAGAAATAGATAAAATATTAGGAGTGAGATGGCAAGCTGGATTAAATGCTAAAAAAACTCCACCACCGCCTCCTCCTGTAGTTCAAGTAACTCCAGGTACACCTGCTGGTCCAACTCCTACACCTCTTCCTCCTGTATATCAATGTGTTAATGGTGTAGTGTCAGCAGTAGATGATGCTTCTAAAGTTCCAGGTCAGACATACTATGCTACTGATGCAGAAGCTCAAGCTGCTTGTAAACAACCTACAGGTTCTACCACTGAAACTAAACCTAATGAATTTACACCTGTTGGTTCAGATGTTCCTTATGGAAGAATGAGACAAGATGTACGTAATATTGGTGCTGCTAATTTGAATGCTGCTCTTATAAAAAGATTCATAGCTCCAAGGATGAATGTTAATGCTGAGTTTTCTCCATTTGTAGCTAGAGATCCTAGATTTGATGTAGCTACAAGACAAGCTCAGTTTAATATGATAAATGGTGCTTTACAACAATATGGTGCTCCTCAAGCATTTATGGCTAACTCATCACTAGCTGCAGGTAGAACTGGAGAAGGTGCTGCTCAAGATATTAAAGGTGTTAATGATTATAACGTAACAGGGTATAATCAGAAACTTGCTCAAGATGCTGCTATGGCTAATCAGTTTGCTATGTATAATGCTCAGAATGCTTTATCATCTAGACAAGAAGATCAGGGTAATGAATCTAAGTATCTTAAAGCTTTAGGACAAGGATATGATAGAATAGCTGCAGCCAAAAACCAAGCTGATACTAATGCTGCAATGTTAGCTGGTGTTAATGCCACTAGTCCATACTTCTACTACAATCCATGGGATCAAGACTTAAGATTTAATTCTGATGAAGCTCGTGCTGCATATTTTAATAACTTAAAAAATCCTGATGCTTATTCTCAAACAGAAGCTGATAGAAGATATGCTCTATATAAAAAGTATGTAGCAGATGGTACTCCTCCTAACATTGCTTTAGGAATAGTAAATGGTAACTCTAGAGGTTATGTACAAGATACAGATTATGATCAAGAACCTAAAAAGAATAAAACAGTAACTAAAACACCTACACCTACAGTACAAAAGTATGGTGGATATGTTATGAATAACCCTTACTTAAAGTAAACCTAACAAGTTTAGTTTTAAACTTTCAAAATTTTTGTTTAAATTATTAATATAATGCCAGCAGATATTCAATATAATACATACAATACGGCCACTGTGCCAATCCTGTATACCCCAGACTTTAGTTTTCTGAAATATGTTCTTGACAAAAAGAACCAGAACTTTGAACAGGGTATGTCAAAATCCATTGCTGCGTATAGTAGTGTTTTAAATGCACCCCTTACTAAAGATGCTAATAAAGAATCTAGGGATGCTTATGTTAAAAATGCTCAGGAACAGATTAAGAAAATAGCAGGTAGTGACTTATCTCTTCAGCAAAATGTTAATAGTGCTATAAACGTATTCTCTCCTTTCTGGGATGATAAAGATGTTGTTAGTGATTATAACTGGACAAGACAACAGACAGCAGAAATGCAATCACAGTATGCTATGCAGAACTCTAAAGATGAAAAGATAAGAGATCAGTTTAGTACTATACCGATAGCTCTTATGCAGAATGCAATGCAGAAAGTTAAAGGAGCTAAGAAAGGAGACATGAGTGTTTATGATCAAGCTATTATTAAGTCCACACCTTTTTATAATCTTACTAAAGAGGCTATGGAGTTTATAAAGGATAATGATTATAAAATAACAAACACTGTTACACGTAATGGTAGAATAGAAACTTATGTTAACGGTCCAGGTACAGTGATGACATTTGAAGAATTAGCACAACAGCTTAGAGGTGCTAAATACCAAGGTCAAGATCAGCTGACAGGACAGTATCACGCTATGGAAGCTATTCAGAATATTCAAAAAGATTATGAGGCTAAGGGTATAAAGATGTCTGAAGAAGAAGCTAAGAAACATATATTAGAATATCATCAAGGTAGTTGGATAGCATCTCTTGAAAACTATAATGTAAACATAGGAGAAAGAGCCACTAAGTTAAAAAAACAACTAGATGATTTGTGGGCTAAGAATGATCCAGCTAATATAGAAACTATTGCAAAGTTGCAGTCTGATATAATGATGTTAAAAGATAATCAGAAAGACAATCTAAAAGAAATAGAAGACTGGAAAAATCCTAACTCTAACACATACATAGAAGCTCAGAAGGGTATATCTAGAGATCCTTCTAACTTCTTTACAAACTTATATAGAAGAACAGAAATAAGTAACACTGCAAGAATACTAGCATCTAATCAGTCTACTAAAGTAGAATTTGATCAAGGGCATTGGAAAGGTAAAGAGTTAGAACAACAAGCTATACTAGCTCATGAGAAAAATCAGAATGATATTATTGTAAAACAGATGGAGATTGCTGCTAAAGGAAAAAGTGGAGATGGATCAGATAGTGATGGTACTGGTACAGGAGGAGCTTATAGTGATATTAATAGTAATAATATTAATGATCTAAAAGAAAAAGATGCTGTTAATGTAAACTATAATGTTCCTACAGTAGACATTGCTAAAGCATCTATAGCAACAACTACAGATAAAGTGGGGGTTACTAAACAGTTTATATTTGATCAAAAGAATCAAGCTATAACAGGTCAGTTTGAATTATTCCAAACAGAAGGTGCAGCCATTGTAGGAAGTTATATACAACCTACGGAAGCTGCTATAATAAAATCAGCATTAGCTAGTCAAAATTTTAAAGACCCTGCTTATAAAACTGCATTCATGTCTGTTGTAAAAAGATTAAAAGATGCTGGTAAAATTCAGAACGAAAATCAGATTACAGGACCTATTACATTAATGTCTACACTATCTTCTGAGATAGAAAAAGACATGGAAGATAAACTTAAATTAGCTAATGCTAATCGTACTAATCCAGATCTTAGAGCAGAAGCTATGCGTGAAGCTCAGGTTTATTTAACATTAAAAAGTAATCAGAGTAAATTAAATGATCTATATGCTAAAGAAAAAGAGTTTGATAGAGCTCTGAATGCAGAGATGGCTCAACCTGGTTATGAAGAAGTTAGAGTGAAAAATGCTGATGGTAGCTTTACTATGTTGAACACTCAACATATTACTAGTGAATATGGCATACCACAACAACTTGCTGCTAAGTATTTAAATGGTACGCTTGATCTTAAGTCTTACTATACACCTACGGGAAGTAGTGGGATTTCAGCATACTCACCGTACACTATGGGAACTACTAGTATGGCTGTTAGTAATGCTCCTGCTCAAGAAAAAAAGTATTTCTACGAAGATGCTAATAATGCATATGACTTTACAGCATTGGTAAACAAATACGGAGAGTCTAAAGATATAAAAACTAAAATGGATACAGCTTTAAAGAAAGCTGGTTCTATGATAGAAACAAACTTTACAAATGTTTTCAATACAGGAAACATGGGTAAAGCTGTTACATACGGTTCTGATACTAAACAAGAAAAACAGGACATGGGTGATATTGTAGCTGCAGATATATTAGGACCAGGATTAAAATATGAAATGGTTAACGATAGTCCTATTGTAAATTTCTCAGACAATGATGAGGCTAAAGACTTTGCAAACAAATTAGTAGCTAGACTTTCTCAATCACCTGGTGCAGGTTTAACAGGTGTTACTCTTTATACGATTGGTCAATATAATCCTGCAGCTAGAGAAGTAAAACTTAAATATTCTTTAGATGATATACAAAAGTTGTTTACAGCAGATGAACAAAAGAAATATGCGTCTCAGTTTACAGCATATGCTAATAGTGGAGAAGGAATAGTACTTCAGCTTAGACCTAATGAAACAGTGAAAGGTTTTCCTACAGCTGCTAATGTTAGTTACTATGATATGTTATTAAGTCAGGGACCACAACAACATGTAAAAAGTGATCCTATTGAAGAACAACTTGGTATTAAATATGATATGTACAAAGACGGTACAGGAAAAATATATTATAAGTCTGCTGTAGAAGTTGTTACACCAGATCCTAAAGCACCTGGAGGGTATACAACAAAAATGGTAGATCCTTTAAACCCTTCTATCTCTGAAGACTATACTACATATAGGGTACTTCCACCTACAACAGATTTAGAAGTTTTTGTACAAGGTTTAAAGCAAAGTGCTATAGCTGTTTTTGGAAAAAACTCTACAACAATTAGTAATGTTACTAAACCAAAACCATCATTGAGAGATGCATATACTGATCTTTGGAGACAATACCAACAGATACAATAAAATAATTTATATTTACATAGTAATAAATAAGATATGCCTGAATATAACAGCCAAGTTAGTCAAGATATAATTGGTAATCCTGCGGTTAAAGAAATTCCACAAAGTCTTTCATCTATAACACCTCTTAACTATACAACTCCTACGTATAAGTATGATCTAAACAGATTTGGAGGTGGTGACTCTAATCCATTAGGAGACTTTCTTACTAAAATAAATACACAGGCTCCTTCTTTAGAACAGCAGATGCGTCCTATAGGTTTTGATGCTCAAGCTATGAATGTAGAAAGATATAGATCTTCTCCTGACTTTCAAAAACTTGGTATTGAACTAGATGGTTCTAATGAAGAAAGATATGGACTGAACCAATCATGGGGAGAAGTTATGTCTAATGGTTTTACTGGAATGAGAAAACTGGCAGCTAATGGTTTTGTAGATAACTGGAAAGGTTTTGGTAGAATGTTTGATGCTTTAGTAACATGGGACTGGGATAAACTTCATGGTGATGCTACGTCTATGTTAGAGCTAGACAAGTCTATGAATGACATCATGAATGAAAACCCCATCTATGCTACAAAAGAAGGGGAGAATACATTTTGGAACCGTCAAACATGGGGAAACTTTTTACAGCAATCTGGTTTTACTGTAGGTGCTATGTCTGGGATGTTATCTGAACAACTTATTACTAAAGCTATAGAGGCTGGATTAACTGCTACTGGTATTGGTGCTCCTGCTGCAGCTGCTTTAGAAACAGCATCAGATATAGAAACAGCTGCAAATATTACACGTTTAGGAAGAGTTGGAGAAAAAACTAAAGAGTTTTTTGATGCTGCTAAAAACTTTAAAGCTCTTAAAAAACTTGGTGATATTTGGAAAGAAGATAACATGGTTAAAGACTTTATGCTAAGTGTAGGTAAAAGACTTCCTGTTATTGATATAGGTGTAGACTTAGCTAAAACATATAGAGCTGCTAAAGTAGCAGGGATAGGTGGAGCTGAGCTTGCATGGGATTTAACTAAAGTGGGAGTGGGTGGTGTAAAGAGAACTCTTAGTGAGGCTAACTTTGCATTTACAGAAGCTCGTATGGAAGCTGCTGGTACATATTCAGATTTGTATTCTAAACTATACCAAGACTATACAGATCTCAATGGTAAAAGACCTGATGCAGATGCTATAGAAAATATTAACAAGACAGCCATGGAGGCTGCTGATAGAAACTTTAATTTCAACACTGCTATTCTTGGTATATCAAACCGTATTCAGTTTGATAACATTTTTAAGAATAGTAAAGTGATGAATCAGATTTTATCTAAATATGGTTTAGATGAAGCTGTGGAAAATAGGATTAAAGTAGTAGGTAGGTTAAATGGTACTGATAAACTTGTTCCTCATTATTATGAAACAGGAATATTAGGTGGTGTAGGAGCATTTAAAAAAGTAGCGGCTGATTTTGGAAAAGCAAAAGCATTTGAAGTAGCTGGTATTTCTCTTCTTAAAAGTATGGCTAAGATGGAAATAATTGAAGGTATACAAGAACTTTTACAAGAAGGTTCTAATGTATACTTCCAAGATTACTATCGTAATGCATACAATGTATCTATTAACCCTGACTATCAACCAGAAGGAGATAGTTTTAAAAAGGCTGTAGAATCACAGCTTAACATGCAGGGCGTTAAGACATTTATGTCTGGTGCTCTTACAGGACTTATACTTCATGGTCCTACACATCTTGGTACAAAAGCATTAGAATACGGAAATGAGAAGATAACAGACATGCGGAAAACTTCTGACATGACCGCAGAACAGAAAGCAGAATACTTTAAAAATAAAGAAACACAAAAAGCAGCACCTGGTAAACACTATGCAGAGTTTAATGCATTTGCTAAAGATCCATCTGCAGCATTTCAAGAGTCTGTAAAAAATCTTAACTTCCAAAAGGAAGGATCTACTGCTTTAGAAGCTGCTGCTAAAAATCAAGATAAGTTTGTGTATGAAAATATACGTACAGCTATGCTTGATAAAATGATAGCTGCGTCTATGCGTAATAATACTTACGAGGGATTAAAAGATACTCTTACTTCTTATGGTAAACATATGACTAAAGAAGAGTTTGAAAAAGCTTTTGTTGGTGCAGAGTATACAAGTGAAAATAAAAAGACTGTAGAAGACTACACAGATAAAGTGGTAGGAGCTATAGACTCTTATACTAAGACATGGAATAAACTTCAGGAACGTTATGGTAATAAATTTAACCCTAACAGATTTAAACCTGGAACCAAAGCTTTCATGAATGAGCTAATAAAAAAGAAAGTTCTAGATGATATGATAGAACATTTGGCTAGTAATGAATTTAAAGCTACAGATGCTCTTGATCGTATTACAAATATATTCCGTAAAGTTTCATCTAACAAAAACTTAGGAGCTTCTCTTGCAGATGCATTCCATATCATGGGATCAGAAACGAACATGACTGCTGAGGTTGGTGTACTAACGGCAGAGATTAAACTTAACAAAGAACAATTAAAGTTAGAAGGTCTTACTAAAGAAGACAGACAAAAACTTGAAGATAGTCTTGCTGTAAAAGAAGAACAGCTTAAACATATCAATGACTGGAAAGCATCTAAAGGTGAGCTTCTTAATGAAGCTGTTGTAGATAAATCTTACAGAGCTTTTGCAGGATACTTAGCATCTAAGAATAAACAAAACGGTAGAGCAGATTTAACTGTAGATAAACAAGATACAGAAGATCATTTCTTAGACTTTATAGATTATATAAAACTACATGAAAAGCATAACTCTCACGTAGAAGCTATAAACATGCTTAGCAATCCTGAGAACTTTATGAAGCTTCATGAAAGAATGACTATGGGAGCTAGTAAAGCATACATGGAACTTCTTGGCATGGCTGGTGCTGAACATGTTAAGAAAACTATTGGTGATGGTAAAACATTTATTCTTAGCATACACGATGTACATGCTTTATATAATCCAGATGGATCTCTTATAGAAGTGTTTGATACAATAGATGAAGCTCGTAAAGCTAAAGCAGAAGCTGATAAAGGTCTTACAGGAGAAGCAGCAGCTGTTGCTACTACAGTACAAGCTGAGAATCCAAATGCTACAAGAGTTACTATTAAAGTGAAAGATAAGAATGGTGTAGAAAGTGATGTAGAACTAATAGAAGGTAATAAGTTTATTACAGAGTCCACTCCTACAAAAAGAGTGGGTAAGGATAAAAAGATATACACTACGTATGATCAGGATATTATTAAAATCAATAAGATAGATGTTGAAGGTAATACAGTGACCATCACTGTAAACAATGATCCAGAATCTGTAACATATCAGATGGAAGAGTTTGCAGAACTTGCTGGTAAAATTACAAACTTTAGTAAGCTAACACCTGATCAAAAAATATATTTTGAAAACAGAGATAAGATATTAAGAATAAATGTTAGTAAAACTACAGGTACACTTCATAACATAACAGGTGTTCATGCTAAGAGAGATTATACTAATAATAGTATTACTATTTCTGCTAGACTAGATCTTGTAAAAGAAAATGACAAGTGGGTGTTGAAACTTAAATACACCAATCCTGTTACAAATAAAGAAACTAGTGTAGATTTTAACATGGCATATTATAAAAAGTATGCTCAGAAAGATGCTAGTGGTAAAGCTGCATTAGAATTAAATGTTCTTCCTACAGTTGCTGAAGCTCAAGAGCTAGCTCGTAAACAAAGAGTGGCTTTAGTTTATCAACAGCAGTTGGATGCTCTTAAGTTTTTAATCCAGGAGCAAGAAAACAAAGTTGGTTTACGTCAGAAGAGATCTGAAGAAATAGATAAGCAAATAGCTGATCTTAGACAGAGTGTAGAAGACATGCAAGTTATTCTTCAAATAGCTGAAGAAAATATTGCAGACCTTAGAACTAAACGTTCTAAACTTGCTAATGCTGCAAGAACAGAATACAACCAAATCATAGCTCAGTTTCCTGGAAAGATAGAAGCTGCTAAAGAACTAGCTGCTAAACTTGAACAAGAGAAAGCAGATGTAACAAAAGAACTTGAAGCTTTAAAAGAAGCTAAGAAAGTATATACAGAAGGTCTTGCTGAATTAGAAACTAATAAAGAACCATTCTTAAGAGATGAGAGTGGAACTATATATGGTGAACAACAAGAAGCTGTAAATGAAGCAGAAGGTAATCAATTACGTACAAGAGTACCTGAAGAAAAATTAGATGATGTTATTCTTGGTGTAGAAATAGAACAAGAAGCTCTTACACAAAAACTAAATATAGTTTATGACTCTATCAAGATGATGGAGAAACTTCTTTCTCGTTTTGTAAAGTATGATGATCTTATTAACACCATTTTTAGAACAGACAATATGAGTGATAAGTCTTTAGGTAGACTATCTAAAAACCTTGTTGCTCTAAGAAATCAAGAAGAACAGAAAGATAATCCTGACTATGAAAAGATAGATTTAATAAATACACTAATAGGAGGTATAAAACAAAATCTTAAGTCTCTCATAGAACCTGGGGAAGCTATTATTAATCAGGTGATGTCTAAAGAAGTAATGCAGGCTCTAGCTGTTCTTACAGAATACAAGTTTGCTAAAGAAGATATGGCTGAGATTTTAGAACGTATGGCAGAACTTCAAGATAAACTTGATAGACTGACATTAGCTAAAGAACAGATAATAGAACTTAAGAGTTTAAACTCTCGTTTACAATTTTTAAAAGATTTACAAGCTGCTATTACAGAAGGGTTTCAAAAAGCTGCTGCTATTAATCTTGTTACACAAACAAATAAGGGAGTTACTGCTATTACCAAACAAGCTGCACAAGAGTTTTCAGAGTTTGGTGACATTATGAGTGATGAAGAAGTGGTAACAGATGATGAGAATGATAAGATATTTATTAGTGATGTAGACAAACCTTTATTAAATGAAGGTGGGTTATTTAAAACTGCAGACAGACACTACTGGAATGATAGTGATCCTACACCTACTAATCCTCAGGCTGCTAGATTCTTTAGATTTTCTGAAACAGTAGCGTTAGATGGTACATACTATTTCATGCCTGTATCTAAAGCTAACGATGAGTTTGGTATCACTATAGAGTCTTATGATGAGTTTGGAAAAACTGTAGCTGTTAAGGATGATATTAAACTTGTTCTTGTAAAGAAGGTTGGTGATAAGTTTCAGTATGTAGGTGTAGATGGTAAGATACTAGACAACCCTACTAAGGATACTATTGTATATACATCTATGCCTAATAATGTAACTATTATGGAAGGCAGTGATGAACAAGTTCTTAACTATCTTAAAGATGCATCATCACCATTTACTACCAAAGGAATGTCTGATGATGAAATACTTAATGAAGTTAAAAGGTTCAGAGGATTCAGAGCAGATATTCTTAACAAGACTAAAAACAAAGAAGCTGTACATCTTAAAGTAACGGAGAAGTCTAAGGGTAAACAAAAAAGAGAACCATTAGATGTAGCTACTAACAAACCACAGGAGCTTTCATTACAAGGAAGACTAATAGAAAACAATCCTAACTTTTCTGATCTACGTCATCCTGATGGATCTAAGATAGTGTTAGAAGTAGTAACAAATAAGAATAGTGGTAATAGAAGAATTAAACCAGGTAGACTTGTTATAATTAAAACTAAACAAGCAGAAAACGGTTCTAAGTCTGATACAGAATTTCAAGTGTATAACAGACAAATGGAAGAACAAGAAAAAGAAAACTTGTTTAATGTTTTGTTAGCCATGCTTCCCATGTACGGAAGAAGAAATCCTTTGTCAGACGAGCGTAAAGAAAAACTTAATGAACTATTTTCAGATGGAAAAATTACATCTGAACAACTTGTAAGACTTACCACTCAACTTACTAATGAAGAAGCAAACCAGTATGACTTAGCTATGTCTTATATAGCTGGGCTTGTACACTTTAGTCAGCTTGACGCTGGTGAGACAGCAAGCAAAAATCAGTTTTATATAAGTGGAGGATCGTTCTTTATACGTGGTAAAGAATATATGTTTGAAGTAGATGGTCAGTTAAACTTAGATGCTATCACTGCAGCTAAAGATGAAATATTAAACGGACTGTACCACAATGTAAATAACACTATGCTTAGTGGTAAGCGTAAGGATAATAAGTTCTCTACCGCTAAAGTGGTAGATGGTAAGATTGTAGAAGATAAAAAGTTTAAAAACTACTTAGAATATCTTCTTACAGATAAAGTAAAAGGACACACTCCTGTTGTATACACTAACATAGTACCATATAGTCCTGTAGAAAATATAAATGAACCACAGCTTAAGAATGTATATTTAAAATTCCAAGGTCCTAAAGAAGAAGCTGCTGGACAGAAACCAGCTCCCGCTACTACACAAACAAATACTCCCGCTGCAACAAGACCTGCTATAACAAAAGATGTAGATCCTGAGTCAGGACTTCCAAGTTATTCATTTAGCTGGAAAGGAAACACTATTCATTATAAC
>Ga0214921_10003673_pt1 | contig 23283 bp, 21 predicted proteins | sample LL1505_MetaG_FD_177992 | JGI IMG/M metagenome (GOLD analysis project Ga0214921, IMG submission 177992) | Freshwater microbial communities from Lake Lanier, Atlanta, Georgia, United States - LL-1505 | ecosystem: Environmental > Aquatic > Freshwater > Lake | place: USA: Georgia | collected... | reverse complement strand
AAAATAGTTAAGTATAAATCAATTAAATATGCGGAATTATTAAAAGCTTTTAATAACAAAATCAAAGACATTTTCGCTACTTATAAAAAAGGATCAGGAATACATTTCATTCTAGCAGGTGGTGGTGATAAAGATATAAATCATAAGCAAAAGCAAAAGGAAAATAGTCCTACTAGAAAGCTACGTGAATTCATTCCTAAATATAAGAAATCTAAGTATAATAAATCACCAAAAAGAACAAAATATAATACCAACACCACAAATAAATCTAATGGTAAAAAATCAATCACATATCATAGTATAAATTAAATCTGCAATAATGAATGATAATAGTATTCCAAATATTAATCTGGAGTTATTTTTTCGAATACCTTCAAACGCCTCTATTTTATTTTCATTTATTTTTTTAACAAGTTTTTGTGTTAGGTCATATTCCATATCTATTATATCACTAACATTGTCTGTAATTAACTTATGTAATTCCATTTGTTATTATTGTATCTACTATTCTAGGGATATTTTATTTCTATCCTTGATATTGGTTTAAAAAATATAAAAATAAGATAACAATAAGATAGTATTCCCAGAATGGAACTATTAGATTATATAAGCATAATTAATTTTAGTATATTTTATAATATACTAGGTTTGACAATCAATGAATTATATCAAATGGAACTAAAACGTGCCGATGAAAATAATCAATCTAAATTGAAAATTAAGAATGTATTTGAAGATATGGAAATAAGTATTGAAAAAAAGAAAGAATTATTAAATTTATTAAATGTTAATTCACTAGAACGTAGTTATATTCTTTATTTTATATTCAAAAAGCAAGGTACCTTTTATGTGTCAGTAGGTACAACGCACCTACCTGTTGGGCCGTCAATTGATTTAGATGATGAAGAACAGGAACCTTTTAATGCATATGAAGAATATTTATTCTGGAAGAATAATTTTGATAATGGTTTTGAATTTAATCTAGATGAAAATATTAATTCTAATCTGTCTATTATTCTAGATGATGAAACAGTTTATGATATACATCAAGCACATATAAATTTTATATCTTGGTTATATTATTCTGGATTATATGATTATCTAATTGAAAATCTAGATATTAAAAAACAAGTATTGGATGAAATGAACAAGTGCAAACTATTATTTGGAAATCTGTTTCTTCAATATATACTATTTTGTAATGAGTATGATGAAAATAATGAGTTATCATCAGATGATATAATTAGCGATATTAGTATTTCAGAATCTGATTATTCTGATAGCAATACTGAATGCAATACAGATAGCAATACAGACTGCAATACAGATAGCAATACAGATAGCAATACAGATAGCAATACAGATATAATTCAAAGAGAAGATGATGAAAACCAGAATAATGGTAAAGAGGTTGAAGAGGTTGAAGAAGATGAAGATGATGAAGATGATGAAGATGATGAAGATGATGAAGATGATGAAGATGATGAAGAAAATTGTGTTGGTTATAGTAGAATGATTGGTGATATTGATAAATATAGATTTCTATATAGTTTAACACAATCTACAAAGCATATTTGCAGTCGTATCTATAATAATGCTAAAACAATAATAAAAGAAGAATTTCAAAATATATTTCAATCACATCTTAGTTAATTTAGTTAATTTATTTAGTAAGACCACACACTTTTTTAATAGCATTAACAACATTAGTATTAGTGCTATAATCTGTATTGTCTACACGAAAAGCTTTTTCGCCACTAGTTATTTTTTTTTGATATGCTAGAATATTATCTAATTGTTCACTATCACATAAACCAAAATTAACAATATTATTGGCATACAAACTAGCACATTCATTTATATTTTTATAACTATTTTTATAACTATTTTTAGTTTCCCCATCAGGTAGACTAGATAAATAACTATCTACTGTAGAATATGCCGCCATAAACGGGTTTAATGTTTTATCACTATTATATCCACCAACCGCATATCCGTATTGCCCATCACTATTAAAAATTTGATACATATATGAATCATTTTCTAGGTCAATTTGTTTATCAAATGATACTGCAGGGCAATTTGGATTTTGTGCCATTTTAGTTGCTTCTGGATCATTAGAGTATCCATCATTTGCAAAATCTTCAAATTTTCGTTGAATTAAGTTTGCTCCATATGTACGGCAAAATCTATCTATATCTGTATATGTACGATTACCCATATAAATATGTTTTTCGTTATCTACTAATAAAATAATAGTAGGTACGGAGGTAATTTTGTTTTCATTTGCAGATTTTAAGTCGACATCACAATTAATTTCTTCATATGTACCACCATTAGGTAGATTGTTGATTATTTGTGTCCAAGTAGGCATAAAATCATTACAATATTTGCAACCAGGTTTATAAAACAATTGTATTTTAACGGCATTGTTTTTATTTAAATATGATGTTAAAAATTCATTATCTGAATTCGAATTTGCAAAAGCTTCAATATAACCTTCTTCTGTCGCTTTGTTAATTTTACTTTGGGTATTAGCGATTATTTTTTTTAGTTCTTGTTGAAATTGCACTTTATCATTAGCGTCTTTTATTTGGGATTGTTGTATTGTATTTTGGAGGGTGCGAAAATATCCGCTTTCTAGAAATTGTTTTACTAGAAGTGCTATAACTAAAAGTATAAATACTATTGCTAATTTGTGTACCATTGTTGTATGTATATGCCTTTTTAGTTGTTTATTTATATATTAGATTTTTATATATTAAATTTTTATATATTCTAGATATTGCAAATACACAAGTAGCTCATTAGTTTATAATAAAAGAATAAAATATTTTATTTAATTAGTCCGTTAACACAGGCAGGATAATGTCTAATAAATTACAGAATAATTCCAATGTCCCGAATAATTTTAGTGATTTTATAAATCATTTATTAACATTTAATAAACAAATGGAATTATTACATATACAATCCCCAGAAAGTAAAACTTTACCTTTTAGATTTAATATTAATTCAAAAGTAATAATTAAATTATGTGATTTAGTAATAAACATATTCCAGAATGAACCTAATATATTATATCTAGAAGCACCAATACATATATTCGGAGATATTCACGGACAATTTAGTGATTTAATTCACTTTCTAGAAATGACAGGTTTACCACCAATTAACAAATTTCTATTTATGGGTGATTATGTCGATCGGGGTAATAATAGTATTGAAGTATGTGTGTTATTATTTGCATTAAAAATAATGTTTCCGGATTGTATTCAAATTTTGCGTGGTAATCATGAATGTCCAGAAGTTAATAAGTTATATGGTTTATTAGGAGAATGTGAAACACGATTTGGAAAAGATGCAAAAATAGTATTTAATAAAATTAATCAAGTATTATGTTCATTACCATTATGTGCTATAATCAATCAAAAAATATTTTGTGTTCATGGTGGAATATCACCACTATTAAACAAGATTTCAGATATTCAATCAATAAATAGATTTTGTAAAATACCCGATAATGGTTTGCTATGTGATTTAATGTGGGCAGACCCTAGTAATTGTTCTGAAAAATGGGGTATTAATTCTAGGGGTGTAGCTTGTACTTATAATCCAGAAGCAATTGCAACATTCTTAAAAAATAATAAATTGCAATTATTATGTCGTGCTCATCAATTAGTATCAGAAGGATATAAATTTTTTGGCAATAATAAATTGGTTACTGTATTTAGTGCACCTAATTATTGTGGTAATTGTGGTAATGATGGTGCTGTAATGAAAATATCAGATAAATTGGAATGTTCTTTTATAATTATAAAACCTACAAATGAAATTGATAAAAATATTCAAAATAATAATTCTAATTCGCGGAGAAATAGAATTATTGATAAAATAGATTATTAAATTACTAAATTACTAAATATTATTCGAACATGTTAATCATATCACTTTACGCGACATCGTTAAAGAACTTATAATTGTTTCCAGTATCTTTTTTAATTTCTTCTGGTTTGGCTTTAATATCTACTTCTTCTAGTTCTAAATCAGATTGATTTTCGAACTCATCATCTAATTCATCTAGATTCAAATTAATTTCATCTATGGTACCAATTTCAATTTGAGGTATTTCTTTTTTTGTTTCTTGTTTAACAGATTCCGTATCAATATTTATATCTTCATTAGCATCAATAACAATATCATCATCTACTTTGCTAATATTACCACCACCATCCATTTCCTCAATTAAATCATTTATACTAGCAGATTGCTTTTCATCTTCCAATACTTTCTCTTCTTTTTCTTCACTTTCTTTATTTTTATTCTTACTAGATTCAACTTCTACTTCCTTTACCACAGGTTCCTTTACTACAGGTTCCTTTACCACAGGTTCCTTTACCACAGGTTCCTTTACCACAGGTTCCTTTACCACAGGTTCCTTTACCACAGGTTCCTTTACCACAGGTTCCTTTACCACAGGTTCCTTTACCACAGGTTCCTCTTTCTTTTTAGAGTCTTCTGGGTTTGATATAACCTCTTTAGTTATAGCATCTGTATCTTGAACTTCTTGTGCTTGTTCTACTATTTTTTCAATTACACTTTCTACTAATTCTTTCTTAATTGTTCCAGTGGTAGCAGTTTCTACAGGTCGAGAACTTAATTCTTCCCTAATTACTTTACGAATTAAATCTATATCAATTTCACCAGTATTACCTGATTTTTCTGTAGTTTTCAATTCTTTTTTAACAACACTTTCTAGCTTTTTCATATATTTCTTATTAATTGGTTCTTTAATATCTTCTTCTGCTTCTTCAATATCCTCATCGGGTTCATTTAGAAATTCCTTTAGAATATGTCGCACCGGTAGTTGTTTCCGGATAGTTTCTGCAATACATTCCGCAATCATAATTTCACTATCACGCATATTTTTCTGGAGTTCATATTTATTGACATTCTCACTGAATAAATAAGGGTCTTTCCAGAATTCACGTGCGCACTCAATATAACATAAATGGATAAAATGACCACCATTTGGAACCTTCAATGAAATTTTCTTATTTTTCTGGGCACTATGAACAATAGTTAATACTTTAATATGACTAACGTAGATAACTTTGAGTAGGTCTTCTATGTAATCACATTTGCTGACATTTATGATACGTTCATATTCTTTGTTAATTATATCTTGAGACCATTTGGGTATACGACTTAGAAGGTCTTGAAATACCATTAGGACTTTTTCAGGTGTATTGTCTTGGTTGCAAATGTCTTTGGCATCTAGATATATACTTTTAATACCTTGATAAATACAGGGTTTTAGAACACTAATTAATTGTTTGGTGTATTCTTCTTTAGCATCTACTAGAACAGTAATACTTCCTTCTTCCATTTTTTATTCTGGATGAACACAAAAATTAATACACTAAGTAATTATTATAATTTATTAACAATCTATAATTTTGAACTAAACGAAAAAACTAGCAAAAACTAACAAACTAATAGTAAAATTATTATAAAATCATTCTCATAATACTATACTTGATAATAATTATCGAAAATAATAAACTTTACACCTTATTTACGACGTTTAGAATTATTCTTACGACTTGTCTTATTCTTACGAGTATGACTCTTTTTACTATGTTTACTCTTACTATGGCGTCGATTAGAACGCTTACGTGAACCACCTTTTGCTAATCCATAATTTACAAAACCTAGATCCTGAACAGGAGATGCAGGACAATCACCATCCTTAGTACCATTAAGAGGAACCCATGCAGGCAGACCACCAATTTTGTCATTAAGGTCAAATGTATAAATTGCACCACCCTTTTGATTACTATTAGGTTTAAGGCTCTTTTTATTTAGTTTCTTAATTAGTTTAACCATTATGTTAATATTATTAGATAACTATGTATAATATACTTATAAATACATTAGATAAAAAATATCTTGGATAATATATTGGTTTGGAGAAAATTGATTTAGAATATTCAAATAATATTAATTAAAAATGGCAGATTTAACTAATAAAATAATTACTGATATTCTAGATAGAAAAATATTAGCTTTATTAAAAATTATACATACCCATTATCCAGATAAATTTACTAAACCAAATATTCAATTAGAATATAATTTTATTAAAAATAGTATCACAATTGCAACTAATGCAAGTAATACACCTAATGCCACAAAATATATAATTAAAAAAAAATATGCAAATACTAATGCAAAGACTGCTAATGCAAAGACTGCTAATGCAAAGACTGCTAATGCAAAGACTGCTAATGCAAAGACTGCTAATGCAAAGACTGCTAATGCAAAGACTGCTAATGCAAAGAAATCTAATATAAGTAAATTAAGTAATGTTGATAGGTGTTGTGCTAGAATATGGAATAATATATATGAAAGAAACACATTGAAAGAAGTTAGTGATATTGATGATAAATATAGAGTTAAAGATTTTGCAGATATTAAAATAAAGTCATTCAATAATCAGTATATAATAGGTTCCCAATGTAAAAGAAAAAAATCAAATGGTGAAAAATACTGTTTTCAACATAAAACACATTTGCCCCATGGGGATTATTTTGATATACCAACTAAAGAAATTTGTTTTCATTATCTAAAAGAATGCAATTACATTTAGACCATTACCATTTAAAAATACCATTTTTTAGACTAGTATCTTGGATAGTATTCTGGAAGCATCTGCTAGAATAAATAGTTAGAAAAATATATAATATTATTGTAGAACTAATAAAAATGGAAAAATTTACCAACGATATTTATGGTGTATTCGAACTAATTAATAACAATAAAGATGTTAAAACTATTATAAATATTACAATTCTATCAAAGCAATATCTGGCATATTATCTTTATAGAATATTGGTAAAATTTTATAATATATTTGAAATAGCAATTCCTTCTACAGATATTAAAAATTTATATAAATTATTACGTATTCCAGTAGAGCATGAAAGTTCTAAAAATTATCCATTAGCAGGTAAAATGACCAATGATGAACAATTACTAGATTTAATTATACTTACCCAAATTGATATGTTTAACAAAGTAGATAAATATATACAAAGTCTACCAAATCCAGATGCATATAATTCTATTTATGAATTTATTAAAACTAAGGAATTGCCTATAATTATTCAAGATTTAATAGACTTACAAAAATTAGTTCCTGGTTTATCAGTCTCTGCGATTAGACCAAATTATATTGATGACGAACAACTTATCTAAAATATTTTCTAATAAAATATTTTCTAACACTACTCTAGAATAACACAACCATTTAATTTTTTATTAAATCTTTATAAAAAAATGTCAGCTTTACTTTCTGGTATTTCTGCAGGTATTGCAAAACTTTCTACTCCATCTATGTACAAATCTAATTTCACAAATGTTGTTAGTACCAATACCAATGATATGACTGCCCAACAATGGATTGTTTTTATTATTGTCTTCGGTTTAATGTTATTTGTACTTATGTTTCTAGGTGCTAAATTATTTAATATTACTATACCTAAAATTATTCCATCAATTCGCAAAGTTTCTACATCAGAATTCTTTGGTTTATATGTAATCCTACATATTTTATTTTGTTAAATCTTTTTGCTAAATCTTTTTGCTAAATCTTTTTGCTAAATCTTTTTGCTAAATCTTTTTATTTTTGCTAGTTTAATTGTTATGTCTTCTAGAATAAAATATACTAAAAATATAATACAAACAACACTAAATAAACACTAGAATGAACATAAAAGAATTTAATATCTTATTATCAGAATTATCTGATATAGTGAAACCTTTAAACCAAATCTTATATGAAATTCTAATCCTAATCAGTTTTTATTTTCTATTTACAAATATCAAAAATAATCAAACAATTACAAATACGACTACCAATTCCACTACCAATTCCACTACCAATTCCACATCTATTAAAAATCATAAATCATTTATAATATTAATAGGAATATTAGCAGTTGCGATAGATTGGTTTATTTGGAATAATCTAATTCAAACAATATTCTTCCTAAGTATTCTAGCAATATATATTTATTATAACTTACAAAATATAACCATTATATCAACGTTTATTAACTTATCTAAAGATATTTATAATGCCAGTCCGATAATTCCTGAGCCAGAAAACAATATTAAACCTACACCAGAAATAGATACTATACCTGAAATATTTCGTAAGGGGTGTAGCCCCTTATGCCAAAGCCCTGTGGGCTTTCGTATTTCAAATCCCATCCCACAACCTTTTGATACAAATTCTACAGAAACAAAAGAAATACATGAAGTTTATAAATCAGATAAACCATATGTATCAATAACTGATACTAAATATGCTGAAATAATGCTTAATGACTTATATACAACACCACAATATAAAAATATTCAATCTGATGAAATAGATGCTACTCTAGATAACAATATTCATAGTAATGATATTACACAAATACAGAAATTACAAACTAACCAAGAATTATTAGATTCATTCAAAAATCCTAAAAAAATATTCCTGGATAATAAATGGCTTACTTCTCCTCGAACTTATAATGATAATTGTGTTGGCTGTTCGCATCCTAATGCAAATACCAATACCAATACCAATACCAACAATAAACCAATTAAAGGAAAAAATGCAATTTGTACAGTGGTGCCATTTGGTAGGCAATTAAGTGAATGCACAAATCAAGATAATACTATTACCAAACAACAATTAGATAGTATTAGTGATAATAAAGTAATACCTTTACAAGGATAGCAAAATACAAAATACAAAATACAAAATACAAAATACAAAATACAAAATACAAAATACAAAATACAATAAAAAATTGGAAAAATACCCGATTTATTATCTTATCTTTATTGACTAGATAATAAATACAAATTACAACCACATTGTTCCGTATTATTTTTAATTTTACAATTTATATCCTAGAATAATATCTAGGAACACATTGCGAATCTATTTAAAATTAAATCATAATTCAATACTATTTTTAGAAAACATTTGCCTTTCAAGCTAACAACATATAAAAACTAATCAACCATTCATTAGAACAATTTTAGTTTTATTATAGATTATTAAATGTAGTCTAGAATAACATTAAAGAGCTTGGTGCCAATTTATAGTATTCCACCACATATCCTTACAAATTTATTATAGTAATTACTTTTAAGGGTAATACTAGAGTATAAATAATTCGGATGGGTACATCTTATATTACATCATTCATAATATAATTGCATTTGTTAGTATTATTTGTTTCTAGACAATGGAATATCTATACTACCAACAATTAAAATTATATAGAAAATCAATTTTCAATTTTTGTTAATTTTCTGCTTTATTACTTATTTACTTACTTATTTAATTTACTTACTAACTATCAATGTTATCCTTTTGGAGAAAGCGCGTCACGCTTTCGGTAAAAGGATAACTCACATTCTTAGATTAAAATATCATTAAATAATAACATAATACTCGAAAACATTATACCCATATCTAGATATGATTACACAACTTAATAACATACTATTAGTAATTCTAGTTATTTTAGTTATATTTTGTATCTGTTTTTACATATACACTGATATGAATATATCTAATATATCTAATATCATTTACCACGAGCGTTTTGATAACATAGTTGATAATAAAGCACTAATGCTAGAATTAATGTCAACAGCAAAAGAAAATGCAGAAAAAATATTAAAGGAAAAATTTGCGGTAGATAATCGTTTAATATTACAAAATGATGCTGAACAATATTATAATAATATAAATGCTATGCAATATTGGTTAGATAATACATATAGTGGTGAATATGGTATTTTGGCAAAAATGCAAGCTGAATTAAAAATTGCATCGGAAACACGAAATATTAATAAACAAGCTATCCTAGAATTACTTACCAATATTTATGTGATTAATTATATTAATTTTATTAATAAACAAAATGCAGAGAGTTATAAAATGTTTTTGAAATATGAAGACCCAAAAAATAACAAATACTATAACCAATATCTAGCATAACCAATATCTAGCGTAATCATATATCGCGTTCTTCTGGTTTTTTATAAGGATATTTTAAAATTTCAAATACTTCTTCTTCCGTTTTGCAAGGTATTAATACATTATCTGACAAACGTTTTAATCCATATTCACTTAAGCTATATCCCTTACTTAGCGCATGAGTTCGCATTTGTGTATTAAATGTTTTACTACCAGTAAAATATAATACGGCTGTACCATAACTATCGAATGGAATAAAGCGAATATCAATTCTTCTAGCAGTATTTGCTTTTTTACCACCTTGTTTAATTATACAAAAACCCATATATTTTGACCTACCAAAATCAGTTAAATGATCCACTAGAAAATCCAAATTTGTCAATAATTCAACAAATTTAGCCAATATATTTACAGGATTAGTATCTAAATCTTCCATTGTCTTTATATCTCGATGTGTAATTAAACAATCGATATCGCCTGATTTTGGCCGACCACGACGATATGAACCACATAATGTAATTATTATATCTTTATTCATATGTTTTGCAGCTGCCTTTAAAATACGTTCACCCTTTTGTACTTCTTCTCTCGGTATTTTTTGACTCATATCGTGAAAATACTTCACTCCCAATAACTGATGACTATTCAACTTATACAAATACTTAGTCTCATTATTTAATTTTGTATTTAATATTCCCATCTGAATTGAACGTTGCTTATCCTCATGTAATGATTCCCATTGATGTTTACTATATCCAGATGGTATTGGTAATTTTGATATCATTAATATAGCATTATCTGGCTTCTTTTTAATCCATTCTGACCAATCTTCTAGCAATTTTTCTAATGTTAAACCACTGTCTACTAATTTTTCAGCATTTTTTGGTCCAACACCATAAATATATCGCATATCAAAAATAGCACCTCCTCTAGAATCAGTAGGACGTGTTTCCTCAGCTAATATCTTTGGTTGGGCTTCAATTTTGGCTGTATCTATTACTTTATCAATTTTCTTATCAATTGCTTTATCAATGGCTTTATCAATTGCAATTGCTTTACCAATTTTTTTCTTTTCAATTGCTGGCTTAGCAATCGGCTTTTCTTGATGTTCATCATTATCATTCTCATTATCATTATCATCAACTGCACTATTCATACTATTAAACAGACTAGCACTATCAGCTTCAGTTTTTTTCAATAGTTTTTCTAGATTTTGTATTTCTGTCTTAGTATCTTCAACATCTTTAATCTCACCTGTTTCAAATAACTCTACTAAATTCTGTTCTAGGCTTTTAGTTAATTTTAATAACTGAATATCATCTTTAGTCTTAATTTCAACTTTTTTTTTTATACAATCTTTCAATAAATTTATCCAAATCTTATAATATTTTAATTTGAAGCTAATCGGTGATGCCTCTTTATTACGTTCCAACTGAATTAATAATGATAATTGCTTACCACGTAATTGCATTAATTCTTCAATATTACTAATTGCATTTTCAAACAGTTTTTTCATTTTGTTTTAAATATTATTCTGTTTTATTCTAGAGTATCTAGAATATATATATTTTTATATTTCAATTTTTATTCAAAAAAAAATTAGAAAATTAGTAAATTAGAAAATATTACAAATTTAGAATTTCAGTTCATTAATCGAAACACCATCCCACGATTCATAATTATTGTCATCAATAACATATTTAACACTTTCAAATAAAGTAGTATTATAAACATCCATAAAGATGTCATAAATTTCATGAATAGGTAGCATAATAATATAACCTATATATAAATTATTATCAACTACTTTACTATCGGTATTACTATTGGTATTGGTATTGGTATTGGTATTGGTATTGGTATTGGTATTGGTATTGGTATTGGTATTACTATCAATTTTAATAATCATTTCTCTAAAATTATATAGTTCATAATTATTATTAATTAAACCGTTATAAAATTCATTCCTATTATTTACTGCAAATACTTTATTACCATTTTCAATATTACCATCATCAATATTACTTTGACCACTATTACTTTGACCACTATTACTATCACCAATATTATTAATATTACCATTATCTATAGTAATGGGTTTGGTGCTAATTGCGACTACAATAAAATCCCGGGTTTTATAGTGTTCAGGACTAATCTTATTTAAATGATTCATACATCTTACAATTATATTTGCCATATTAAATTTAATTTTACCATTCATAAATTGATAATCATAAAACTTAAGTTTAATTACCATATACATATCATTTGTTTTGAACATTCGATTATTATTATTTTCAACATTATTACCGTGTAATTCATACTTGGTACGTCTCATACTCATTGGATGTTTTAAAACTACGCGAATTAGTACCCAACAATCAGTATTATGTACCATATTAGAAGAAATATCTTCATTCTTAGATAATACCTCCAGAATACTTTGATAATACAATTCTTTCGGTTGCTCTTTTACACCTAAACCTATATTACTACACTTATCAATATTAGTTATCTGATTGGTTATCTGATTGGTTATCGGTTTAGATATCACTTCAGTATGAATTTGTTTATTATAATAATTAATAATTTGATTAACTAAATATCCAAGCATTACTGTTATTACCGTTATTACCGTTATTGCTATAAATTCATAATAATCATAATAATCATAATAATCATAATAATTATTATAATGAATAAGATTCTGACAAATATTAATTACATTTGATATATCATATGGAATGACCTCTAAAACGGATGTCATTTTTAATTCTTTGATTATAGATAATTCTTATCATATATTAAATTTCAATTTTCAATTTTTTATAACACAATTACAAAATAGAATAAAAATAGAATAAAATATTAGTATATTATAAAATGTCTACTTCATTACAAGCACAATATAATACTAACACCCAACTATGGGTTCCACCTGTATTCCCCAATTTTTTCCTTTATAATGGTCCTGCTATTAATTGGGTTGCAAATCCGTTAAAATACGGTTTAATATTATCATTGATTACATTTACTATATTATTTGGTATATATATGGTTGTATATGGTCAAAAAGAAAAACTTAATAACAAAGTCTTAGGTTTTAGTGTTTGTGCATTTCTATTTATATATTTCTTCAGTTGGTTTCGACAATATAGATATAACAATACTTATTTAGAACTCTCAACTACAGTATCAGAAAATTTAATGTATTCAGATATAATTGGTGGAACAACAAATTTTAGTAGACGTCGCCTACTCTAGGAAAGCTACCTAATTACATAATTACCTAATTACCTAATAATAGACGTGTAATCTATTAGCACATCGTGTAATTGCAGTATATAACAATTTATATTTTTCCGTATCTTTTTTATTTGCCAGTAAATTATTATATTCGACATATACATCATCATAAGTACTACCTTGCGATTTATGCACTGTCAATGCATATCCATAATCTACATCCAAATATGCACTAGTAATCACATGATTTAAATAATGTCCTAACATTTGACTCATCGTAATATATTTTTGTGTTCCTGGATTACTAACCTCATCTTCATTCAAACTCTTATTAATAGCTTTTAATTCGTGTTCATCCTGCTTTGTTAATATCATCTTAACTTCATAACTACCTCGAACAATATTCTTAATAGTATTAATATTTTCTACATTATTTTTAACATTCATATCTAGAATAGGTATTCCATTTGTGATAAATTTGGATGATGTCGTAAATATAGCTAAATCTGTCAAATACATATCCAAATGCAAACTTTCAGTTGCATTATTCATATCTGCAACATAACACGATTGTGCCATATGGGTTTGAAACTTCTTTATAAAGAATAAACATTTCTTACACATTACATTATCATTAGGACACCCAAACAATAAAGTACTTACTGTACGATGCCATTTCTTATATTTCTGTTCCCTAATATCTCCAGATTCATCTTTCTTAATATCTAGTAAATCAAATCCATTACAAATCTTATTATATTTCTTAGACACTTCATCATTGAATTCATATAAACCTAATCCAACAACCGCATTCGCACTATGATATTTATAAAATATTAACCGATGCCGTGCCAATTCTTTTTCCTCTTCTAGAATACGTTGCCTTTCTATCTCATCTGGAGTAGCACTATTTATATTTGCAGTATTATCTACAACACCAAAATATTCTAACAATGATTTCTTACTATTCGTTTTACTATTCGAAGGGGCTACTCCCCTTACACCAAAGCCTGGAAGGGCTTTCGTCTTATTACTATTCTTATTCTGGGGTATGGTAATATTATCATCGCCTAGAATACTTTCCAAATTAATATCATTACAAGTATTACCACTTGCAATAGGTTCATTCATCATCATACCTAATTCACACCATTCCTTAAAAGATAACGGATTATATTGCGTTTTTTTCAAGTTAGCAACATAAACAATACTGCTAGAATAAATTCGATTACCATATTTATAATAAGGTGCTTTTACTAACAACTTATCACCGTGCACTAAGAAATGGTCATTAATATCTTCAACATCTTCATATTTATTAGTATCTATACCGGCACTTGTATTACATACATTATCCAGAAATAATTTCAAACGGATTTTCTTATTCAACTCACCACAACACTTATTAGTCCATGCCAATGCCATAGTATCATTAACTGGCTGACTTAAACAAACACTAGTTTCATTACTAGCATTCCGCATAAAAGTATCAATTTCTGTTTGTTTTTTCTTAATATCGGCAACATATACATCTAACCATTTATCCATTTTCTTCTGATAGAAAATCATATCTGTAATCTTATGTCTCACCAGATTAAAATCTGGAACAACATCATAAATCTTATCACGCAATTTATTTGCTATTTCAGTAATATTATTCTTACACCGTTCTACTTTCGTAAGCCGGATAATCTCTATATTCACACCAGCCTCCATATTGAAAACAGGAGACAATATCTCATTCACCGGCGGTAATTGACAATAATCGCCTATATATATAGTAGGACATCGAATAATACCTAGTAATTTAGTGGTGTTCGTATCTAGCATACTACATTCATCAATAATAATGATTGTGTTATCATAATTGGGTTTCTTATATTTTTCTGCAATTTTCTTGTCATTACCTTTGGTGAATTCTTCCTCACCCATTTCATTAATTACACGGCTGATACTTAATACTTGGGAAACCGTTAGGAAATCTATTTTCCGATTAACAACTTCATTGAGTATATAACGATTTACGTGGATATCATCAGATAAATTGTTTAAATATATATTGTATTTGGATATTAAAACATCTTTGGCTTTGTTTGTAGGTGCCGAAATTATAAAATGATTAATACAAGTTAAGTCTTCTAATTTATTGGTATTGACGGCATTTTTTACTACTTCATAATTATCAATTATCTGTTTGGCTACATAAGTAATAATACTTGCAATTAGAATTGTGGTCTTGCCTGTTCCTGCACTTCCATTAATTAATACTTTTGAAAACGGTATATGGTTTTCTATGAATGTTTCCAATTTAGCAATACATTCTTTTTGCTCATCATTGGGTATAAGCACGGCCATTATTACTATTGGCTTTTTTGAAACGAATATTTTCTATTTTTATGACTATTATTTTATGGGTGAAGATAATAGAAAAAGGAATTTCAATTTTATTCTAGATTTTAGAAAACAATCCTTACGATTTCTACCTGCTGGGGAAAAATTTATAAAAAAGACAAATAAAAAAAAACAAATCAAAATTAATAAATAATAACTAAAGCTTACAATAACACATCACTATATTTAACGATATCTATACGTTTTTCATCATATTGTATTCTAGGGTCAGTCATTTCCTTAATTTGTTCATTAAGTTTATCTAGAAACAATGATCCATATAATAAAGTTCTATTTTTTTCATAAACAGTATCCATATCTATCCCATCTACAATACGATTGGGAACAGTAATATCCGCAAAATTACTTTTTATTTTAACAGTATTATTTCTTAGTATATCTAGAATTATTATACTTACTATTAAAATTATAGCAATACCTGTCAATATACGTATATAACTAATATTTTTCATAATCTTTCATAATCTATCATAATCTAATATTTTATTCTAGCATCTCCTAGAATACACTACCTATAAAATTATTACTTGAAATTATTACTTGAAATAATTACTTAACGTGTGGTTTTGATGAAAATAATGCACCACGAATGAAATAAAACATAAATAAACAGAATACTATTGTAAATAATACTGTTCCTCCTGCAAATGCTAACGCTAATAATATTCCCAATGCAAACATAGGAATACCAATATACTGAACTACAAATGGTATTAATGTACCATAAAACCACCAAGCAAATCTTAACAATAGGAATATAGGACCTTTCCCTATCCATTCCAACACTGTAGTCATTGCGGTTAATACTTGACCCATTTTATTTTTATTGCAATATGTAAAAACTAATAATTAAATATTAATAAGAAGTACCTATTGGTTCAGTTATTATTATATAGTAATAAAGTTATTTATCAACGCAAATACTATTTATAAAAATAAACAAAAAAATAAACAAAAAAATAAACAAAAAAATAAACAAAAAAATAAACACAAAAATAAAAATATTCTATTGTCTAGATAGCATTGGGTGTATAATTGGGTTGAGTTTCACCAAAAGTACGTTTGCTCATATCATCCGGATAAGCAAATACACTTGCAGGACCATTAAATGCCTCATCAAACATAGCAGGTTTGCTACGGGTAGCTACTGTCCAATCACCACCACGTTGTGTTCCATTATGGGAACGTTGCTTGCGACTCCGTGTTTTACGTTGTTGTTTATTACTATTTTTCTTTTTCATACCATTAACCCGCTTACGAGAACCACCCTTAACCGCACCAAAACCACATACTGCTTGGTCAGGAGCACCAAACTTAAGTTGACCATTTACTATGGCAGGAGGACAACAATCATCATATGCTTTATATACAGGCATTCCACCAATAAATTCACCAGGGTCGGTAGAAAAACCACCACCTTTTGTTGGGCCAACATTTTGTTCGGGTGGACTGTAAATATTTGCTACAACTTGAGGATTTTGTTGAATGATTGGTAATTGATTCGGAATAGGTTTCCCTACATTGTATTGAGGGTTAATCATCTTTTTGCTTTGTTTTGTTGAATATTTCATGGGAGCGTAGAAGGGGGGTGTAGTAATATTATTACTACCACCACCCATATTTTTTTTATTATTAAACATGTTTAGAATAGGGCCTTCCTGATTTAGAGCACCTTCATCAGAGTTATTAGGGTCTGGACCATTATTACCAGTTGTTGATGTAGCACTAACAGTATTTGGTTCATTACCTAAACCTTCATTATGACTATTATCACTATTATCACTATTATCAGGTTGATTACCACCACCACCTTTCATTGCGCCATCTAGAGTTTTGCTTACTCCGTCTAGATATTGTTTGAAGGTTTCGGGTTTGCCGTTGCGAGTACCTACACCTTCATCACCACAACGACTAGCACCACCTTGTAGAATAGTAGAACCTAGGGGTACTGGACCACCATAAGCCATAAATTTATTATCTAAGTCTAATGATGCTTGGGGATTAATGTTATGAAGGTTGGCTAAACCATTGCTTTGTAGTACACTAGTACCTGTTGCGGTATCTAGAACACATGCATTAGATACACCACCGCGTTGAACTTTAGTTTTGCGAGAATGTTTACGTCCGCGCGATTTAGATTTACTTTTACGCATTGATTGTTTAGGCATTTTATAATAAATTATAATAAATTATAATAAATTAAATTAACTTGGTTATATAATTATTAATTTATAATAATATATTAATTCTAGGATATTCTAGGATATAACTGATATAAACGATATAAAGAAAATAGTTAGTTATTTAAACTAATATTCTAGAATGACTGATACATTAACAACTCAAATAACACAATCATCATTAAATCATATATTACCACCACCAGAAATTCGCATTGGTGTTGGTGGTAATGTTGATGCAGGTAAATCTAGTTGGGTTGGTGTTATAACTAAAAATATATTAGATAATGGACGGGGGTATGCACGGTCATTTGTATTAAAACATAAACACGAACAAGAAACAGGACGTACTTCTGCAGTATCTCAACAATATATCCGTTTGCCTGATAAAGTAATTGAATTTAATGATTTAGCCGGCCATGAAAAATATTACAAATGTACGGCAAAAGAATTAAGTAATAGTTTTCTAGATTATGTAGCCATTATAATTAATTCAGGTTCTGGAGTACAAATGATGACTCGAGAACATATGGCGCTGGCCTATAGTCTACGTATGCCAATGTTTGTTATTTATACGAAGATAGATAGTAGTCCTAAGAATATCTATGATATGAATCTAGAATATATCAAATCTTATTATGAGAAAAAAATGAACCTAGAAACAGTAGTAATTACTTCTTCCAATGATTTAACTAATTTACTAGAAAAATATAAATTTATTAAAGGTTGTAATATTGTTCCGGTATTTCCAGTAAGTAATGTTTCAGGTGCAGGTATTGATATTGTCCGTGAATTTCTTAACACACTGAAAAAAAATAGTGATTATGATACATTTGTAGATAAAGACGTAAATTTCCAGGTAAGTCGTACATATCACGTCCAAGGTATTGGATTAGTTATTAGTGGTATAATGAAAAGCGGTACTGTTCGCAAAGGTGATGTGTTATATTTAGGTCCAAATGCTAATGGATATCTACGTGATAATGATAGTAATACTATTACTGCTACACCTATTGATTATGGTACAGCAGGATATACACCTATTAATAATTTTTATAAAATTGTAGTTAAAGGGATTCATAATAATTTTCAGGAAAATGTGGATTTCCTAAGTGCTGGTTATTCTGGATGCTTTAATATTAAACCTGCAGGACGTACTATTTTAAAAAGAGGTATGATACGTCAAGGAATGCGGATATTAAGTAATGTGCAAAGTGTATATCAATTTCAAGCTAAGATTAAAATTTATAATTCTAGCTCAACTATTACTAGTAAATATCAACCGGTATTACATTGTGGTGGTATATCACAAGCCGTGCAAATTGTTAAAATGGATAAGGAATATTTACGGAGTTTTGATGAAGCAATTATAACATTTAAATTTTTATTCCGTCCAGAATACTTAGAAGTTGGTAATATGTTTATTATGCGGGAAGGTAATCTAAAAGCATTAGGAAAAGTATTGAAAATTGATAGTTGAAAATTGATAGTTGAAAATTGATAGTTATATTTATTCTAGTGTAGTTTCATTAAACACATCCTCGACATAATCAACATTTGATTCATCTATTGTTATATCTATTCCTGCTAATACACCTGGAACACCTGGTATATCTGGTATATCCTGCATTTCCGAACTAAAATTTATAGTTCTACTATTCCAAGATGCATTTAACGATATATTCCCAGAACCTCTTCTAGAATGCAATCTACTTACTGGTACACTCAATGCACCACTACCACCTGCAGAAATATTACTATTACTAATATGTTTTTTTATTCTAGCATCAATTCGATTAAAACTTAGATTTTGTGTATTATGATAGCTATAACCAATTCCTTGCGTTTTACAATCTTTTCCTATTTGCAAACCTTTACTAACTTTACTATAACATATCCAAAAATTCGTAAATAATGCAGTTATTGTCTTATAACTCGCATATCGAAAATAAATTATTACAATCCACGAATATAGGTTATTCATTATGCAAATCCATTTTGTAATTAAGTAAAATTTATAGTATCGTGTATTGTACCATTCTAGAAGATGGAATATTTCTGGATAATCGGATTTATATTTAGTTAGATGAACACTACTATATTTACGACTATAATCAAATGTTCTAATTAACCATAATTCTCTAAATAACTCAAATATCATCACCAATATAAAACAAATCCAACTTACACAATTGACTATTATTAATCCTGATATATACCATTCTAATTTTGGTATATCTAGAATACTATCATAAGAATATTCTATAGTTTGAGGAATAAACCATATTGCCAAATTAGATATTGTTATACCAATAAATTCTGTTATTATACTGGTGCACAATGTTATATTTTGTTGTATATTTTGTTTAGTAGTTTGCTGATTGTAGAAGTATTTTATTCTAGCAAAACATTTATTTATCATTTTATGGAAACATTAGAAAAATACTAGAATGCTAGAATGCTATAATTATAAAATTTAATAAGTTAATGTTTTGGACTTATAATCGTAGAAAAAATATTACAATTTAATAATAAAACACAAATAGTTGTTGGTAAATAAATTGACTGCTAGAATGAAAACACTAAAACAAAAACAACAAAAACAACAACAACACAAATCGAAAACCACTACAAAACATACATTAAACAAACAACACATTAAAAAAAGTAATTTAAATATTGATATTACCAGTTCTAATGAAATAGACCATACACAAGACTATAGTATTATTCCTATATTAGAAACAGCATTAGTAAAACGCGCATTATTTTCAATAATTAATAAATATATTACAGTAGATAAGAAATATAAATCAATTCTAGAACATATTGAGGACAATGCAAAATCTAAAAATGTTAATGTTGCCAGTTTAACTATTGAAGATACCAATTCCAAAATCCATCAATTATTCATTATCATCATAAAAAATCAATCATTCAATAAAACAGATAATAGTGAATTACTAGAAAGTTTGCGTGTGGCAGGCAATACTATTTATAATGTTGTAAAATCCAATAGTATCCAATCATTTAATTTAGTAAATACTATAAAAAATACAACAAAAGATACAAAAGATACAAAAGATTCAAAATATTTGGAAACTATTCTAGAGGGTATATTACTTTCTTCTTATCGTTTCAATAAATATAAAACTGACCAAGCACTTAATAAACTCAAAATCAAATTTTATCTCAAATCAATACATTTAGTTATTCCAGAATACAAACCTCATTTCCATAAGCAGATTACTAAGTTATCCAATATAGTTAAAAGTGTTTTCATTGCCCGTGATTTAATCAATGAACCCGCAAATTCTGCAAAAGCTACACGATTTATTAGCACAATAAAACAATTCATCTCCCAGAATAAACTACCTATCATTCTAGAAGTATTAGAAAAACCACAATTAGAAAAATTAAATATGGGTCTTATATTAGGTGTTGGTAAAGGCAGTTCACCTGAAAACGCACCCAAAGTTCTAATGATGCATTACACTGGTTCTGAGTGTAGCGAAAGTAAATATGACCCCGCATATGTTTTACTAGGTAAAGGTATTACTTTTGACACTGGTGGATTAAATTTGAAATCAGGTAAAAGTATGATTGAAATGAAAACCGATTTATCTGGTGCCAGTACTGTATGCGCTTTCTTATTAGGATATGCAATGAATGCAGGGGAAAAATGTATTACTTGCATATGTCCTTTTGCAGAAAATAGTATTGGTCCTGATGCTACCAAACCTAGTGATGTTTTAAGTGCGTATGATGGTAAAACAGTGGAAATTACTAATACTGATGCAGAAGGTCGATTAGTTCTTGCAGATTGTTTAGCCTATGCTGTAGATAAATATCCTAATGCAGTTATAATTGATTTTGCAACACTAACTGGGCAACAGGAAGCAGTTTCAAGTAAGATGTTTAGTAATATTCTGGCTGTTAATAGTGATAGAGAAGTTAAGGATATGATTGAATCCGGTAAGGAAATAAATGAATTAGTGGTACCTTTACCGATGATGGAAAATCAGAAAAATAAGTTGGAAAGTTATGTTGCAGATATTAAAAATGTTAGTTTTGCAAGTAGTGCCGATATTATAATGTCTAGTTTATTTATGAGACAATTTGTGAGAAAAAATACTAAATGGATACATATTGATATTGCAGGTCCAAGTTATAAAGTAGATGATGTAATTAAATATGCATCTCCAGAAGCCAGTGGTATCGGTGTTAGATTGTTATTTAGTTATTTTGCTAAATAAATATTTTTAGAAGAAAAAGTTTTTTTCATCAAAAATTGAAAATAAAAAAAACCGATTGTATCGATGTTTCCCCTTAAAAGGAAACAACCTATTAAATTAAATAATAGGACGGAATTATTTTTTATTTAATTTAATTGCACACATTGTGCTTATCGATTAAATAAAATCGGTTTTATTTCCTAGATATACATCCAGAAAATAAGAATAACTATTAGATTATTATATTTCAATTTTTATTTAGTTTTGTTTTATTTTATCTGTTTTTATTTTATATTCCTGCTATTTTTTTTCTATAGTTATCTTAATAAGACTTTCAATATTATTTAATAAATAATAGTTATTAAATGAATAAAAAAACTATAAGTATCATTATCGCGGTAGTAATAGTAATTATTCTAGTTGTAATATGTTATACTGTATGGAAAAAAGATAAAAAAGAAGATAAATTTGATGATACATTAAGACCACCTTTAAATTCAATCACAGGTAAATATATTAGGATTTATAGTAATAAAAATTCAGTACAGCCATTAGGTTTTGCAGGTGTATTTATATATGATAATCAAGGAAATAATATTATTACAGATGATGAAGGTATTGGTAGTGTTGAATTATCATCAACATATAGTGATAGTATTTCACCTGCTAGCAATGCTATTAAAATATCTAGAAATTCTACACGAAATATTTATGATAATATTTTAAATAATACTCGACCTCCTGCGCCATTTGCACCATCAGATAATAATAATTGGCAAATTTGGAATCAAAGTAATAATTATATTGCAAATTCTAGTGAAAACCAATCTGCATATTGGCAATATACTTTTAAATCTAATAAAAATATATCTGCTGTTGAAATATTTCCACGCATAGAGTGCTGTCCAGAAAGAAATCAAAATCTTACTGTTGTAATATATGATGAATCACAACCTCCACCCCCATTATCAAATGACACAGGCACAACATTTGATACTAATTCATTAGAAACATATCGTTATAAAACTGTCAGTTCTGATAATGACAATTCTGCATTTGCAAATTTTAGTCTAAGCGCACCAACTACTACTATGATGGAACCCACTACTACTATGATGGCACCCACTACTACTATGATGGCACCCACTACTACTATGAT
>Ga0214921_10003672_pt1 | contig 23291 bp, 9 predicted proteins | sample LL1505_MetaG_FD_177992 | JGI IMG/M metagenome (GOLD analysis project Ga0214921, IMG submission 177992) | Freshwater microbial communities from Lake Lanier, Atlanta, Georgia, United States - LL-1505 | ecosystem: Environmental > Aquatic > Freshwater > Lake | place: USA: Georgia | collected 2015-05-28 | reverse complement strand
TGTGTATGACAAAAGAACATCATTATAATTACTAGAATTTTAAATGAAAAGCAGTAAAATTATTCGAGTCAGCAACCATCGAAAGATGGTTTTTTGAAATTGTGCGGTAGCCAATTTCTGGGGGGGATGCCTCTTTGCACGCAGCACCCAATGCTAGTTGCACAAACGGTTCACTATGAGTTACCTCGTGGTTTGCCATAATATGTTTATACCATGAAATCTTTCATGGCATAAAGAAAATTGAATACAAGTTTCGTGAATAAAAATGATTCATAAACCCACATCAAGATGACCATCCAAAACAAGCATGAACATAATAATTGTCAAGAATGGCAATTTGTATCGCAAAAGAAAAATACATCTCTGAAAAACAATGCTCGTTTACAGCCACCTATTCTAATCCAAAAGGATAGTATGGGAGAGAAGAGTCAACAAATAAAACAGAATATACAATCGATCTGTATTCCCAGAGTGGAACAGTCATTATCCAGAGACTATATTTATAGTATATTTGAAAAATTGGATGTTGGAAGCATTGATACCATGACAGAAATACCACTTCGAAATGATCCAACACATAAACGAATATTGATACGAATACGATGGAATAACAAAAACGAAGCCTCCTCTAAATTACAAGAACAATTAAAAACAACCGGTTCGATTAAACTGGTCCATGACATGCCTTGGTATTGGAAAATCGTATCTACTCATCCGCAAATATAAATTGGAAATATTTATGAAGAACCGGATTCAAACGTCGTAGTTCTTCCTCTTCTATGGAAGGTGTATGTTTCCAAAAACAAATGAAACAAAACCCCCAACCCCGTTTTCTTAAATCAGCCATTTTTATCTCTTTGGAAAAGAGTTCATCAATTTGAGAATACGCGGACATATAGGAAAAAATATCCTCCTTCATTTTTTCTTTCATCTTATATAAAAATTCCAAGCGATTCTGTTGGCGTAATTCATCGATAGATACATGCATATTCGCCACAGCCTCTTTTTCCATAGTCATATTCTCATTCAAATCGAGTTGATTCGACCCTTTCACATTTACAAGGTCACGGTCATCTTGCTTCGCCCCCTTGCGATTTCTGAGAGAGGAAGGAAAGGTGACAATGGAATTGTCAATAATGTCTGGCTTGGCAAGTAGTGATGATGCATCGAGTTTATAGTGAATAAACCGAATTTCATTTTTAATATCTTTGAATTTCAATATCAGGTTCTTTTTATGCATTTCCATTTTTTTAATAAAGGCAAATATGTTAATGTTACAAATCATGGGAAACAGAAGTTTGATCTCATCAGGAATGAATACAATTGCGGTATTTTTCATCTCGGATATTTTTTTCTCCACTTCTTTTATTTTTAATAGCACCAATTTGGTCTTGTCTTTTTCATGTTGTAAAAAGGATAATTTATTATTTGCGAATTCCAGAGAGGTCTCTAATTTATCAAAATGGTTTGCGCGTTGCATATAAATTTCAATATGGGATTCTAATTTTAAATAATTGATGGTGGCGATAAATAATGCAATAATTGCATTCACGGCGGATATAAATCCTGTACTCCATGGGTTACATTCAATGAATGGACTAACAATGGTAATAAATGCGGTTAATGTTAAGGTTGGAAACATAAGACAATTTAATTTCCATTGTGTCAATTGCTTGGCTTGGATATATAAATGTTTTTGGCCTTTCAAATATGTGGTTAAAATATCGATTTCGTTGGAGAACCGGTTTTCTAGCGTGTGTTCATAATATTTATCGATCATTTGTATCGTGTCTTTATATCCAAGTTTTTTGAAGCCCCCCTTTTTTTCAGTAGCATTTTCTTGGCGGTGCATAAATAGATTATATTCACGTAGCATGGGATCATCGTTATAATCACTATCGGATAATTCATTGTCACTGCCATGAAAACTATTTTCCGGACTTCCGCTATTGGATATGGAAATCGGACTATTGGATCGATAACTTTCGTATAAAAATCGAAACCCACGTTCTCCTTGGGGATCCGAGGTTGCGGGTTCGTTTTCAATATCAATATCGATATCAAGAGTTGGTGATGGATCGACACTATGAATTAATATAGGGTGCATTTCGTCATCCATCTGTGAGTATTCCGTTGTGCTTTCCGACACATCATCATCTACGGTTTTTTTGTTTTTCGCGTTTTCCACGTTTTTCACGGTTTTCATGTTTTTATATACTATTTATAGAAAAATATACCCAGGGTCTATATAGTTACAATGGAAGCCCCTGTTCCTAAGCCTGCTGAAGTGGAAACAAAATCACAAACACCTTTAGAAGAAGTCGCAGTTGTGGCAGAAACCATGGAACGTGAGATCAAAAAGGTGTGTTGCACGGTAGCCGAGGATACGCGTAAAGTTTGTGGTTGTTGTTTACGCACATGGTCACTCTGTTTGAACGGCTGTGAATGTGGATTAGATGGGTTATCCTATTGCTGTTTGGGCATGAGTAAACTTGCACTTGCTACAAAAAATTTCTTGGAATTTATAGATTGCGATGGACACTAATGACTCCCTTCCAAAAAATTGACTGTTTTTATCTGGTAATTCGATTCAGATAAAAACAACAACATGTCGATGTCCATACCAACTGAAAATCGACTACAAAAACAGAGTATTGCGAATTATAAAAAGCAGTTTACAAAGTTTCTGTTGACGTCTCGGTTTACAAATAACACATGGTCTGAAAATCAAAGATTTGTGCGAGACCAGCCGAATATGGGGTGTGTATATTGTTCGCCATCACCGATTTGTAAAGAAATTGCAGTAGAATCGATTCTCTTTATACTGGAAATGAATAATGACACGAATAAAATTATGGGGGTGGGTATGGTTCGCAATCATCCCTATATTCAAATGTTTTCCGTATATTCAAACCCGAATTATAATCGTTATTCATATAAAGGAAAACACCATATCGCAAGAGAGGAGATGACAGAGGACGAGAACCAAATTTTCACAGTGTTTGACGTGCTTTGTTTCACCGGAAATTATCATATGAAACGTGGTCAAGGACTTACCATGTTTCCGGTTGAAATTCTAAGGCGCTGTGAAAAGGTGTTGAATTTGGTGGAATATATATCACAAATGTTTAAACGAAGATTAGAAACGACATCTACCCTATCTAAAACATAATAATAATAGCGGACCGTCAACAACACCTATTTTTTATGGATATTGAAAATATGATTCGAGCAGTAAATATATAAACGGTTGTATATAGAGACTATAACTATGGAAACATCATACATCAAAAACAAGAAATCGGAATCTGGATCGATCTATGACATCGATAACTATACGGATTCCGAACTATACGATATTTTAGATTTGAATCACCCTAGTGACCGAGAACTGGAAGCCAAAATTTTATTCATGATACATCGATATTCCAATATGCAAACAACATCGGGTAATGAATTAGCAATCTTTTTCGAAAATATCTATCGCAGATTTTTTGACATTGAGGACAGTGAATTGCATGAAAAAACAGAAGACGAGAAGGAGGAAGAAGAGGAGGAGAATATACAAACGATAGAAGGAATGACGGGGAATGATGATCCAAAACCACCACAAGACAATACGGAAACGATTGTGGGTGTTCCTAAAAACCCGAATCTTTTTACAGCAGGTCAAGCGTCGGCACCGACGACTTCTGTGATTGGATATACGAAATCTTTGGATTATACGAAAGATCAATTGAACCCTCTTTTACAACAAACGATAAAACGAGTGATTAGTATAGATAGTCAATATCGCGATGATAAAAAAACAATGACCACGGATTTCACGTTTAATTTATCCGACCCTTTAAAAGATGTGGTATCGTTGAAACTATATTCAATTCAAATTCCATATACATGGTATACAATTAGCACAAGTTATGGAAGTAATTTTTTTTATTTGAAAGGGAATTCACCTGGCATAGACAATGGGGATTATGATTACAAAATCGATATTTCCGCGGGAAATTATTCACCTGCAGAACTCGTTACAACATTGAATAATTCTATTAAAAAAACGGCAAGTCAAATCACGGATGTCAGCTTTGGGACAACGGGACTCAGTTATAATAGCAATACGTCACTTATTACAATGTCGATCGATATAACAAAACAATATAACGAGACCTCCTATGCGTTACAATTTCCGGATGTATCATTCGCCAATTATTTGGGTTTTGCAAACCAAACCTATCGTCCCTATATCATAAATTCGTATTCGTTCGGTAACACATATAATCCAAATGCTTCTTTTTCATTGAATACGGCAAACAATTATTTTACAGTCTATAAATATATTGGACCAAACAAGTTTGACCTGGCGAACTCGATCATCGATCTATCGTTCCAGATTACATTATCATTAACCACCGAGCTTCCCCATACAAGTAATGAAATTTTGAATGATCTCAGCAATCAACTCCATGCTTGTCCGTATTTGGATACGACCAATTCGTATATCCAATCGGTAAGTTCAGCGATGACACCGACATTGATAGATGTATCTTATATTCAAATGGCCCTCAAACCCAATCGATATACTACAAACAACAAGTCCTATTCCAAATTCGCAGTTGTATTTCCGATTGAGTCAGGATTGAATAAAACGATATGGACAAATGCGAACTCTTGTTTTCAATTTCAAAGCAGAATTATAGAAATAAACACGATTGTATCCGAAACGACACCAATAGTGTCTTCAGGACAAACCAACTATTTAATTACAACAAGCCCGTATATTTTTATGCATTGTATAAAACCAGGCATGGACTCATCATTGAATGATTATAGAATAGACATACTCAACGCCGGTATAACAGGATATACCTTATACCAATATGTTGCCGCGATAAATACCGGAATTTTAAATGCGAGTAATAAATATTTTAATAATGGAATTTATGATATTGACACGCGGTATACTACCGCCACAATCGACAATGCGAATGTTTTCAATATTTCATTCGCAATCAACAAATATATCCACCAAACCGATTTTTCCGCGAATTTTACGAATAGTTTCATCGGATTATTACCGGGTATCTCTGGATTATCAAATTCGTATGATTTAAATACAACGAACAGTATAACATGTCAGTTTTTATTTAGTCCAACGATCACAATTGCACAAACAAATGCGTCAGTAATAAGACTAATCTATAAAAATGTCGGAAGCCAACCGTTTTATTATAATGTTACGTTATCAAATACTGCAAATAACAATTATACACTGGATGCATTAAAAAACGCAATTAATGACGCGTTTACAAATTACAAAGATTCGGGGGTAAATGTGCTGGCGGGCTCGACTATTGCATTTGTGCAATCAACGGATGTAAATAAAGATGGTATTATTAATACTATTGTTAACGCAACATTGACGATTGTGATTAATAAAACATTAACACAAACGGATTATAGCGTGCAGTTTTTTGATATTTCCGGAAACACATTTGCTACTGGGGTCAACTCATCTTGGTATAAGAATTTAAAAATCGCACCATCAATGGTAGATTCACCAATTCCTCTGGCCACATTTTTAACAAATACGTCGAAGTTCTCTACCATTCGCGGAACATCTGCATTACCAACACCGAATACATTCACCGTGGATAATACGAATAACACATTGACTGTAATTCCATGGGAACAAGGCGTTGCTGGTAACAATGCGATCCGGCTTACCATTCCATCCGCAACAACCTATACCCCAGCCTCATTAATTGCTGTGATAAATAACGCAATCCAGGGAACAGATCTATCCGGGTCTCTCGTTGAAATATCCACAAACACTCTTGGAAAAGAAAATACGAGTTTCCGTTTATTTGTAAACAAAGTGTATTCGGCATCCGACTACCGTGTTGTTTTTTATGACCCGGTTAGTTTTGTGAGGTGTTATGTAGGTGTTACAAGTGTTAAGAATACGACATGGGATACAACAGTGGGGTGGATTTTAGGATTTCGCAATTACACCGTGTATGATTTATCTACGTATAGTGCGGGGTCAATTGTTCAAATTATAGGAGACACGGGCATATCCACCAATATATTTAATTATTTTCTTCTTTGTTTGGATGATTATAACCAGAACCACTTAAATGATGGGTTGGTAACAATTACATCGACAGATACAAGCATTCCCTTGCCGAGTTATGCAAAAAAATCCAACTTTATATGTAACCCACAAGGGCAACTCACGTATAATACGAATGAACTCGTGGATAATAATAAACTAACACAAGCACAAATCTATTCCATTACACAGATTGCAAATGGCCAAAATTCAACCACGTCGAATTTAACAAAATCTGTCAGCACAAAAAGTTATGGTTCGGGTCCGTTTGTGAAAGACGTGTTTGGGATTATTCCAATGAAAGTAGCGGGATTAGCAAATGGGTCTTCCTATGTTGAATTTGGTGGCACGTTACAAAATCAAGAACGAAGTTATTTTGGTCCAGTAAATATACACCGAATGAGTGTGAAATTGGTGAGTGATCGAGGAGATATAGTAGATTTGAATGGAGCAAATTGGTCATTTTCATTAATTTGCGAGCAACTCTATAAACAGAAGCCAGGTGTGACAAAAGAATCGAAATAAATGTGGTATATGGGCACAAAAATAAAATCCAAAGATATGTTATAATACTACAAATTCCCTTATAAATATGGCAATGAATACATGGAGACAATATGGTGGAATATATGCAAATGAAAAATTTCAAAACATTGGTGTGGGAACCGTAGTTGCAGACAAACTATTATTACGACAACAAAATATCAACCAGTCAAAAATAAACGGGACATTGATAGTATCTGAGGGGATTGATGCAAGTGGACAAATCACAGCACAATTGGGTTTAGTATCATTATCGGATGCATATATAAAACGAAAACTATTTTTTGGAACCACGTCGGTGGCCGACACAAACCCATATTATATAACCGGAGATTCTGTGAATGGTTATATTGGCATAAATACAGTGTCTCCCACATATGCGTTAGATGTAAATAGTAATAATTCAATGATTTTGGCGTTACGATCTTCCAGTTCAACCATTCAAAATATTCTCGGCGAAAATAGTTCAAAAAATGGAATTACGTCCACCGTCACCTCATCGTCGGCATCTCTTGGTTTTTTTGTAGGAGGAAACGTGGAAGCCGGAGGACCCCCAATGAATACCCTATCTTCTACCGGAAAAAATCTAACCGTTTCGAGCTCAGGTCTCCAACTGAACGCAAACGTCTGCATATCGAAAACAAATATCACATCCACTATATTTAATGAAAATCTTACGATCTATGATAATTCCATAAATACGTATTTATATGATGTATATGGAAATGCGGCTGTAAACACAGGGTCGGCTATGTCATTAGTAGCATCGGATGGAAATGCAAACACTTTTATGCAGATAACTACTTCGAATAAAATTGGAGGAACGATCAATGGCGGTGCATTCCCCGGCGATTCGACAAGAGGAATGCTTACATTGGGGGTTACGAATCCATCCTTTATTCCAGCACAAAGTATTGTTAGTGGAAAAAACACACTATTTTACCGCGCAACCACAGGGTTTAATACATTTTCGCCAAAAACGGAAAACTATGTGATGGATATTAATGGCCCTACTCATATTGGAAATGGAGAACTGATCACGGTAGCGACTACAAATTTTCAAATTACTGCCATGAAGTTCTCAAAAATAAACCCCTCGATTGGATTTGCGGTGGGAACTCCTACTTCTCAAGTAAACAAATTTTTTACCCAATATTTTGCAAGCACAACAAATGGTGGTCAATCCTGGACATTACAGCCCGCTGGAATACCATATACATATCTAGGTGGAACGTTCGGTGAAAGTTCTGAAATAATGAATATATTTGTATATGACAATAACAATGTATATGTCGCATCGCGAAACAACAACTATTTTTATTATTCCACAAACGGCGGCGCCACGTTCAATTATGTGAATAATGCGGATATAAATAAATACAACACATTATATGCAAATAATAACAATAATGGAAATCGAGTTGTTTATTTGGGAGGAACACAAACTGTAAGTGTAATGATAAATAATGTTCCATCGCTTGTTGTGTATCAACGGTTGTTTTATATATCTGATCCCGCAAATACATCTTCAAACGCGTCATATAATTTGATTTCTTCGATTCAAATCAATGAAATGGATGGGGTTGGAAATTATCTATACGTAGCGGGGCGTGGGATCCAAAAATATGATATATCAAATTGTCCTACAATTGCTCCTGTCGCCATGTATGCCAATGCATATAATAGTTCAACAACCTATAACTGTATATATGCATATTCAGCGACCTATGTTGTGGCGGGCGGTAATGGGGTAATTTCCTACACAACCGACGGAATGACATGGTCCGATGTATCCTTGCCACAATATAATATTAAAAGTGTTTATGTGTATGACGCCATGAATGCGGTTGCTGTTGGTGATGCTGGTGTATTTTTATATACAACAACTGGCGCAACCACATGGAATCCTGTTCCAACCGCAATTTTAAACGCATCTGGGATAGCGAATCAAATTCAAGGGTCAAGTTGCAATTTAAGTGGCATTTTTATGCCAAATTTGAATTCATTTGTTATTTCGAATGTTCTTTCAACGTATACGTCATCCGCGATGGGGCCTATTTTAAACTATGGTAAAAGCAAAATTATGTATGGTTTTTTTCCCGCACTTTTTAATTTTAAAAACAATCAAGTATTGGATGTATGTGGAAACATGGGAATTACAGGGGACATTTTAGTGAACGGAAATTTAGTATCTACAGGTGCGATTTCAGCACCAACAATGAATGTAAATAATATAAGATTCGTTCAGAATCAATATGGTGAGCTTGATATATATGGAAACATAAGAGTGAATGGAATATTGTCATCAACAACGCTTTATGCACCAAGTTATATTGGTATATCTGTGCTTGGCAATACAATATTGTCAGGCACGACAACACAGACCGGAAATCTTTCTATTGTAGGAACGACAACACAGACCGGAAATCTTTCTATTGTAGGCACGACAAAACAGACAGGAAACCTTTCCATTGTAGGAACGACAACACAGACCGGAAACCTTTCCATTGTAGGCACGACAACACAGACCGGAAATCTTTCTATTGTAGGCACGACAACACAGACAGGAAACCTTTCCATTGTAGGAACGACAACACAGACCGGAAACCTTTCCATTGTAGGCACGACAACACAGACCGGAAACCTTTCGGTCTTTGGAAATATTACAGTGTATGGGAGTGTAGTTTATGGGGGTATAGCAGACGGGGGTGTAGTGGATGGGGGTGCCACATCATTTATAATAACAGAACAAGGATGCGTAAAACAGTTCGATATGTAAATCGTATTATCATTATTTACACATTTTTAATGCGAAAATGTGTATGTAAAACATCCACAATTCGAGTGGAATGGTATAAATGACAGAAAGTCTAATTTTTTTGGTGGTGTAAAAAATACTCATTATATATATACAACATGACTTACGGATATGATATATCAGCAAATAGATTCAAACAGTCATATTTCAAAGGATTTGTTGATATAAGCGGCGATGGAATACGTATGCGTAATGATATGTCTATAAATTTTTTCGATTCAACCAACTCAACCGTCCCTAAATTTAGTATAAAGTCGGATAGCATGCGTATAACGGGCACACAGGGAGATGTATATGATATAAGCAACACCCAACTTTTATATATAAAAGATTTATCCAATAGCGCACAACAACAACTTAATGATTTACAACACCGAACTGCATATATAGAGTGTGATGTGTCGGATAATAAAACAATGTTGTTATTAGAGTCAACAACACATTCCATCGGTGTATATGCAAATGTGATTCCCGCCACTGCAAATATGTATGATTTGGGTTCTATTACAAAGCCATTTCATTCTTTATATGTAAATCAAGGGACGGTTCATTTTGTTACGTCGGATGGAAAAGATCTGGCGGCGTCTCTTTCTTATAATACAGACACAGGAAGTTTGGATTTATCGGCAGGTGGGTATACGACGGAACTGAATAATACACGTTATATTAATGGAACACTATCTACGCCCCTTTTAAGTTATGGCGGAAATGTGGGAATCGGTGTATCTATGCCTACGAGCGCATTAGATGTATCCGGTGGAGCAATTATTGCGGGTTCTACGTTATTGAATGGTCCAGTTACAGTTGGGAGTGGAGATGTATCTATGAACGGGAATTTATTTATTGGCGGAACATCTACCTTCAGTGGAAAACTTCACTTTTTAAATGACGCATCCATGCTTGGTAATTTATATGCACAAACATTGTCTACCACGGATTCGTCCACGCGAATCGCGACAACCGCATTTGTGAAAAATCAAGCCTATGCGACATTGGCGTCGCCTACATTTACGGGTAATGTTGTCATGCCAACCACGGTTATAAACAACAGTTTATTGGTTTTCGGGAACACCATGTTTTATGGTAACGCGGTGGCATTAACACAGTTTACAAATGATAATTCTACCAAGTTAGCAACAACAGCATTTGTAAAAAATCAAGCGTATGCAACATTAGCATCTCCCACATTCAGTGGAACCGCATCTATTCCCACTGCGTCGATTTCACAAAAATTATTGGTGTCCGGGGATTCGGCATTGAGTGGAAATGTATCTGTTAGTGGAAACGCCATATTTACAGGCAGAGCGATAGCTGTAACTGCACCTACGAATGATAATTCAAATACAATTGCAACAACTGCATATGTTCAAAACCAAGGATATGCAACATTGGTGGGAGCAAATTTTACGGGATCAATCTCTACGACGACGAACGTCACTGTAGGAGGAAACACGAATTTGAATGGACAGGTAACAGTCATGGGTGATATCAGTTTGAATGGAAATGTTTTTGCTCCTACATTGAATATCACGGAAAATTCAACAAAAGTTGCCACCACTGCCTATGTTCAAAATCAAGGATATGCCACGTTGCTATCACCAGTGCTTACAGGAACGCCCACTGCTCCCACTGCGTCATTGGGTTCATCCACAACACAGATTGCTACCACGGAATATGTTCGAAATGAAGTTACGAGTTTTATCAATGCCATTCCTGCGGTGTATGATGCGATTCAACAATTATCAGGCGCGTTATCTAGCACGGATGCATCGTTTGCAACACAATTAGCCTCAGAATTTAGTTTAAAGGCCGATATAAACGCACCAACGTTTACAGGGATAGTTACGATTCCCGAATTGGTGATCACAGATAGTATAGTCGCCACCGGAGATGTATCTTTAAATAATGAGTTGTTTGTTGCTGGTAATGTAATTGCAGGTGGACAAATATATGCGACAACGGCAAGTCTTACGGACAATTCAACACAAGTTGCAACTACTGCTTATGTGCAAGGACAGGCATATGCGCCATTGGCAGGAGCGAGTTTTACGGGAGATATAGCCACGACAGGTAATATGATTGTGGGAAATACATTGAATGTTTCCGGACAAGCGGTATTGAATAATGGCGCAACCATTCTGGGTCAACTATCGGCTCAAACTGTATCTATATCCAGTGATACATCATTGTCTGGAAACCTAACCGTTGTTGGCCAAGTAAATGTTCCCACGCCAGTCACGGCCGATAACTCCACACAAGTTGCAACAACTGCATATGTTCAGAATCAAGGGTATGCACAATTATCGGGGGCGGTATTTACTGGTCTTGTGAAAACCAACGCACAGTTTACGGCAAATACGGATGCATCCTTTAATGGAAAGTTGGACATTCAAGGCATGACTCGTATAAATAATAAAGTTGCCGTATCGGGGGATGCGTCTTTGAACTCCAACCTTTATGTAGGTGGTTCAATCAACGAGAATGGTGTGTTTTTAATAAATAAATATGCCACCTTGGCGAATCCACAATTTACTGGAACCGTTCAAGGTATTACGAAAACAATGGTTGGCTTAGGAAACGCAGACAACACATCGGACATAAACAAACCTATATCGACGGCTACACAAAATGCATTGAATTTGAAAACCGATGTATATAACCCAACGATATATGGTAATTTGACCGTTACCAATGGCCTATCTACAGTGGTCGGAAATTTTATAACAAGCAGTGTTGCAAATTTACTCGTGGCAAATCAAGCTGTTGTAAAAGGAAGTCTTACTGTTCTGTCCGATGTATCGATGAGCGGAAATGTCTATGCAAACACATTGGATATCACAGAGAATTCATCACGCATAGCAACCACTGCATATGTTCAAAATCAAAATTATGCGAAACAAAGTGGTGCAATATTTACAGGAGCAGTCGCCGTTCATAATTCGTTTTCCGTAGTGGGGGATATATCTCTCGGAGGCAATTTATTTATTCAGGAAGACTCCTATATTCAGGGTAATCTACAAACACAAGGTGCAACAACACTACAAAATACTACTATTCAAGGCGTTTTAACCGCCAATAACGCGTCGATTGTTGGTGATTTATCCATGGGTGGAAGTATGTATGCAAAGACACTACCGATAACCGAAAATTCATCACGCGTAGCAACAACTGCTTTTGTTCAAAATCAAGGGTATGCAACGCTTACATCCCCGAATTTGACGGGAACCCCCACCGCACCAACGGCCGTTACTGGCACAATATCCACTCAAATTGCCACTACAGAATATGTGCGCAATGAAATCACCAGTTTCGTAAATTCACTTCCGAATACATTGGATGCAATTAACCAATTATCGGCAGCGTTGTCAACCACAGATGCATCATTTGCATCATCATTATCACTTGCGCTTAGTCAAAAAGCGAACATTGAAAGCCCTACCTTTACAGGGAATGTGACATTATCACAAACCACCGTGTCGGATACTTTATTTGTATCAAATAACACAACGTTAAATAAAAATGTGTATATCACGGGAGATTTATCATTGGCGGGGAACTTAAATATTACATATCAAGCAAATACGATACCATCGGCAGCAATTATCGGATTACCCGGTAGAAATGGAATATTCAACAATGATATTTCCATGAATTATCGTTTATACGTAGGTGGTGATGTGTCGTTGAACAGCAATTTTTATGTTGGTAAAAATGCGACATTCCAAGGCGTGGCGGGGTTTCTCAGTGACGCATCGTTCACAAAAAATATGAATGTGCTTGGAAACACAACATTGAACAAACTCATTGTTTCGACGGATACAAGCTTGAATGCAAACGTATCCGTGGGTGGAAAACTTTATTGTGCATCATCCATTTACGAAAATGGCAATATGTTATCGAGCACGTATGCACCTATTCAATCCCCTACATTTTTGGGAACGGCGACCTTTGGTAAAATAATTACAACGGATGTTTTTACCGCCAGAACGGATGCCACTATTCAAGGCAAATTGAATGTATCGAATGACACCGCGATGAATGGTAATTTATCTGTAGGAGGAAGTATTTCGGAAAATGGAACCACATTGGCTTCGAAATATGCCACTCTCGCAAACCCTACCTTTACAGGAACGGTTTCTGGGATTACGAAATCGATGGTAGGATTATCCGAAGTGAATAATACGTCGGATATCAATAAGCCGATTTCAACAGCACAACAAAGTGCATTCGATCTAAAGGCGGATATCCAATCTCCTATTTTTACGGGAATCCCACAGGCACCGACAGCAACGTTTGGAACAAATACCAGTCAAATTGCCACCACCTCCTTTGTTCAAGGCGAAATTAGCAATTTGGTGGGTGGCGCTCCTGCCACATTGAATACTTTACAAGAACTTGCATCGGCAATAAATACTGATGCATCATTTGCAGCCACTGTTGCCAGCAGTATAGGGTTAAAGGCACCTATCAATAATCCCACCTTTACAGGAAGTGTTTCTTTACCAACAACCACGATATCACAAACATTAATCGTTGGACAAGACACGAATTTGAATGCAAATGCAATTGTAGGTGGAAATCTTTCCGTGGGCGGATATTTAACCGCACAATTTCCAAATCAATCGATCCCTTCCACTGCCATTGATAACATTGCAAATCAATATGGAAAATTCATGTTCCAAACCCAACGCAATGACATTGTGACATTTGACGACGAATTTTTTGAAACATCCATATCTTCTGGGAATGTTCCATTTTTAGAAACCTTGTATGCATACAATTCGGATTTATCTTTGAATGGAAATTTGTATATACATGGAGATGGTGTTTCTATATTTGATACAGATATGTCATGTAATAGAAGATTATATGTAAATGGAGATATTTATGAAAGCGGACTGGCATTATCTGCGAAATATGCTCCTTTATCGGCACCGACGTTCACAAGCGATGTTACTATGCCAAATTTAACACTTACTCGGGATGCAAGCATCAACGGGAATTTATTTGTTGGGGGAAAGATGTATGAAAATGGCGTAACCTTAGATTCTACATATGCACCACAGAGCGCGCCTATATTTGTAGGAACAGTAACTATTTTGAATGATACCAGTATGAACGGTAAGTTGTATGTGGGAGAGACCATTTATGAAAACGGGTCGTCCTTGGATTCCACGTATTCGAAACTAGCAAGCCCTATATTTACCGGTATTGTTACCACAACCGGAGATGTAAGTATGAATGCAAATCTAAACATCGGGGGAAAAACCAAACTGAATATGAGCTTGGATGTTTCAGGTGCAATAGTGGCACATGACAATTTAAATATTTGTGGCATCATCAATCAGTATACACTTTCGTTGGAAGATGGTAACAAGGTGAGTTTTGACACGGCCTCGCAAATTTCGACATTGCAATCCCAAGTTGCCACGTTACAAGGGCAGTTAAATAATGTTCTCCAAATTTTGGCGAATCATGGCTTGATGTAGTATTATAGTTATTCACGCCTTTTCTCATTTTCTCTGTGAAATGGACGACGATTCCTTGTGAATGAGAAAATGTGTCAAAAACAGCGAATAATTTTCATTTTCTGAAAATGAAAATTATGAGACATATCGAAAAACAGGTATGGTGATTGCCATGGATTTTGCTAAAATTGTTGTAACAAGGAAGAACCTACTCCTCCTCCTCCTCCTACACCAAATGAACCCTCATATCTCCAAAATGTTAAAATGGGGAAACCATAACCATCCGGAAATTTATTTTTTGTAAAATAAACATATCCAGCATCTGTATCAAATACCCAAGGGTAATTGTTGTCGCTTGGTGGAATCAAAGTAGGTCCGGTTGTCGTTGACATGGTTACCGCATAGGTTTTGGTTGCTGCGTCGAAATTAAAAGGTATCGCATTCGTTAATAAATTCAAGTTTCCTGCTGCTGCTGTGGGGTTATCATAACGATACGCAGTTCCCGCTGTAACGGCATCTTGCAATGTCGCTGTATATTTTACAATATAAGAATACCCGGTACTTACTTGTCTTGTTACAGTGCCTTTTGTTGCGACAAATGTGGTATCTGTAGTTAAATCAGTAGGTGCTGTCGTAGGAATTGTTTGATTCATTACTTGAAGAGATGCAATGACCTTTGGTCTTGCACTTCCTGCTGCTTCTCCTGCATAACTTGTTCCCGGTAAAGCATTCGCAGTTCCTAGAAATTTTTTAAAGAGTATGTCAGTGGTGGTGATTGCAGATGCCATCTCACTTTATATACTACCAGTATATAGTTTCAATAAAAAAAATTACGATTGTAGAAGACTGGATTGTAATATTTCATTTTGAATATATGAAATATTATTTGATTTATACATTCGGGAATTGGTTGCGTATCAAGGAGACCGTAACCTTGTAACTGTCCAACGGTGTAAACTATTCATTGGCATAATTTCTCTAAACTTATGAAGAATCCAATCCTAAAGGTCCTAAGCATTTTCCTAGATAGGTGTTGAATACCATTTTGATAATAAGTTCAATCCTTAATTATTATAGTCCGTTCCAAGCGCTGCGCTAATTGACGTGAAAGAAAATGCTACATCCATCGGTAATCCAATTCTGCAGTATAAATAAGTGGAATTTGTCCAAACTGGAGAAGGTATAAGAACACTATATGACGTGCCGTTGGTGGTTCCCGTGTCTGTCACGCCATAATATTTTGCATAAGTCGATGGACTGGTATAATTGCTCGAATTTATTTTAGTTCCTGCCTTACTATTCGCGTCGATCCAAGATGTTGAAATGGTACTACCAACTTGTGCGGTCGTGGTTGTCGTCGCGTCTTCAATTCTATAAAATAATTGAATGTTCTTACTACCAATACTTGCTACGTTATTACTATAGCTAATTGAGTAGGGCGAAGTACTAGGACTATTGATGGTAAACGTAACACTAGTGAAAGCAGTAGAAGAACTGGTAACAGTTCCCAATGGAATCTTCCAGATAAACGTAGCGTAGCGGTATGCTCCTGTAGTCGAAATTGAAGTATAATCTATTCCTGTATTTTGTGACGATGCGCTGTAATATAGCGAAGAATAGTTCAAATATGCAGTCGACGTCTTGGTTTGGAATTTACCATTTGCAATTTGTAATTCACCGACATACGTGCCAGTAGCAATGGTTTGCGCATGGTTATATAATGGTGATAATGCACTATAGGAAGCAGAGGCAGAATTTATAGTAGTCAATAAACTAGCGTTAGAAAACGAGGTTGTGGAATTGAGTTCATACGTTCCGGGGTTCGAACCAGACCAAATACGTGATCCCTGAACTGCAGACGTGCTATTCAAAGTGGGAATACTTGTCATGGATTGAACCAATGCATAAGATGGTCCGTCGATAATCGCAGGAATCGATGTAGCAGAACCCATTGTGTTACCGATGATGTTATACGCGTTAATATTTAATGGAATAGTGGTCGTGAACACGCTGGCAACCGACAACCCCGAAATTGCCATCGACGCAAACGTCACTGTATTATTCAATTTACCACTTGTAACGTTTGTTCCCGGAGATGGTATGGTCGTTTCTGATGTATTAATAATGGAATTGTTATTACTATCTGCTGATGTATATTGAATCAATGGGCTCTTGTAGAAATAATTACCCAAATTTGTTACGGTGTAAGAAGCAGTAAACGTAGGAGTTCCATAAATTACATTTACACCACACACTTGTGCGCTTGATGTTGAAGCAAGAGCAAATGCTGTTGTTATTTGTGGTTGTCCTGGGCTGTTGCTTAAGTTATCATAATAGAAACTATAGGGTGACCCACTGTATGTTGTGGACCCACCAGCTGCAGTGAGTCCAGTGGAACTGCGAGTAAGTGCAACTGTGTATGCAGAACTTGATGGTTTCAAAAGTCCTGCTTCCAATGTCATGGTGCATGTGATATTCTTATAGAATCCATCACTACCTATTGTGCCAGAATAATTATCCGCGAACGCACCGGGGGTGATTGTAATATTGCCCACTGTAGATGGACTAGGAGCCGCAGTGCCAAATGCCGTGTTAAATGCAATATTTGGCCCAGTAACGGTTGCTGCGCCACTCACAGTGGCTGCCAAATACATATTGCCTCCAACTCCTTTCACGCCACGTGTAGTAAAATCATTCACAATCGCAGTCAATGACCCGGTGGTTCTTGCGGATGCCGCTGATTCTATAATTAAGTTATTCACTGTGACGCCAGTAGCAACACTATAATACGTCCCTGATGTTAAGTTCGTGCTTGGGAAAATAGTACTAATATCATAATTCGTGGTGGGCGCAGTGAGCGGCAAGGTGGATGCATAAATTGGTGCGGAATTTCCACCATACGTATCATTCGCCGAGTTTTTGGCAGCGACGACGATGCTATAAGAGGCATCGGGATAAATTTCTGTAGATATTAATGTGGATGCCGAATATGCAGGAGTTGTCGCTGGGATTACTGGTGTGGTGATAGCGGGAACATTTCCGGTCATTGTCTTATCGACACTCACCGCCCCACCATAACGAACTGAATTGCTATAGGATTTATAGATTATTTGATACGCGGTAACGGCAGTCGGGGTGGTGTTCGCCGTAATATCACCATAGGACGGGTCGAAATATTGGACCGTAATGGAGTTCGAAGTAAACGAGGGTTCCGTGACATTACGGGGGTAAGATGGAACACCAGCGACCATGTAACCACTAGGATAAGAATAGGCGAAGTTGTTATTGGTGTTATTATTTTTATAATATACACTTACATAGAAACTATTGGAATTGGTCATAGCAGCAATTGCGGAATCATAAAATAATAATGCACGGCGGGTTCCACTATCGGTTCCAAAAGTTGTCGCTACAACGGTTCCTGACATTTGTTCTAGTGTCGATGCTGGTTGTATTCCGAATCCAGCGGAACTATTTGACTTGGCAAAAATTACACCCGTAATCGGTGTCGTCGACGAACCAAATGCATTCGGGTTAGAATTTGTAGCATAATTATTGATATAATCTGCCGATGTTGCGTTTGCCAATAAATTGCCGATGGGTGGTGATCTTGCTGTAGAAGTTCCGGTTCCATATTGAATTGTCAATTGGGAAATTAATGGTAAATAGGAATTGAAAATGCCGACTTGGATTTGCGTGGGATATGACCAAGGAATATAAATAAACGAGGATGTAACAGTAGGTGTTCCGAATGTTACCGCGGGAGGTGCATTTATCAAGTTCGTTAACATCCAAGAATCTAAGGTGGTTGTATTCGTAGAATATCCAACAATGGATTTCGCACTTATATTTCCATTTATGCTTACATCGCTGGATATAAACACCTTTCCTCCGAAACTAGCGTCAGCTCCTACGAAAAGACGCCCGTTACCAGATATATCCGAATTTCCAACAATCGTAGTTGTAAATGTTTTCTTACCGGCAATGGTTTGGTCGCTTGTCAAATCCACACCAGCGCTTCCCACAATTGCATTCGCAGCAATTGAGCCGACCGGGAAACTTACTGGTCCACTGCTAACAGTTAAACCGTTTTGCGCGGTGATTAACCCGGCAGATGTAACCGTTTTTCCAACGAATAAATTTCCGCCCATGGAAGCATCTCCGCTGGTGTAAATGCGACCGTTCAAGGATAAATCTTCCGACACAATCAAAGAGTAGTTTGTTGTGGTGGTATTGATGATCGCAGTGTTTTGATAGTTTTGGACATTCAAACGACCTAGGATCGTAATGTCTTTGCCAATGGAAACACTTCCATTGAGGGAAACATCCCCATTCGCAAAAAGACGGCCACCGAAGCTGGCATCCGAACCCACAAAAAGACGAGTATTCGCCGAAATGTCACCAGCCTGAATTGTCTTCGCCACATAAAGATTGCCAGCCATGGAAGCATCTCCGAGAACAAACATGCGGTTATTCATTGATACATCACCGCTTGTTACCATAAGGCCAGCTGTTCCAGAGAGAACAAGATTGGAAGCATTGGTTGTGCCACCCAAATAAAGTCCGGAAATGGCCGAACCAGATTGTCCGATCGTGCTTCCTAGGGACACTGTAGTTGAGCCGATGGTCACACCGCTATTTATCAAAGCACTGTTGGGGACATTGGTGATATTGGAACCAAGGAAGGCGGCGGATACACTACCGCCCAATGCCACAGATGTACCCGCGATGGTGACACTGTTGTTGGTGAGAGCACTGTTGGGAACACCACTGAGTGCGGGGCCGATTTGAGCACCTGTTACAGAACCACCCAACGACACCGATGTTCCAGCGATGGTGACATTGCTATTGACCAAAGCACTATTTGGGACATTGGTGATATTGGAGCCAATGAAACTTGCAGATAAACTGCTACCCAAGGCCACGGCTGTTCCCGCGATGGTTACACTACTGTTTGTGAGTGCACTGTTGGGGACACCACTGAGTGCGGGACCAATTTGTGCACCTGTTACAGAACCACCCAACGCCACGGATGTTCCGGCGATGGTCACATTGCTATTGACCAAAGCAGTGTTGGGGACATTGGTGATATTGGAGCCAATGATACTTGCAGATACACTGCTACCCAATGCCACGGTTGTTCCGGCGATGGTAACACTGTTGTTTGTGAGTGCACTGTTAGGGACACCACTGATGGCGGGGCCGAGTTGTGCACCCGTTACAGAGCTACCTAACGCAACGGATATCCCGGCGATGTTAACACTGCTATTTGTGAGTGCACTATTGGGAACATTGGTAATGTTGGAACCGAGGGTGCTAGCAGAAACAGTGCCACCCAATGCCACGGATGTTCCGGCGATGGTTACACTGCTATTCGTGAGCGCACTGTTGGGAACACTACTGAGAGCGGGGCCGATTTGTGCACCCGTAACAGAGCCACCTAATGCCACGGATGTTCCGGCGATGGTTACACTGCTATTCGTGAGCGCACTGTTAGGAACACTACTGAGAGCGGGGCCGATTTGTGCACCCGTAACAGAGCCACCCAAGGCCACCGATGTTCCGGCGATAGTTACACTGCTATTTGTGAGCGCACTATTGGGAACACTACTGAGAGCGGGGCCGATTTGTGCACCCGTAACAGAGCCACCCAATGCCACGGATGTTCCAGCAATGGATATATTCGAAGATGCGGGTAAATTGACTGTTCCGCTGCTTACGGTGAATCCGTTTTGCGCGGTGATTAACCCGGCAGATGTAACCGCTTTTCCAACGAATAAATTTCCGCCCATAGAAGCATCTCCGCTGGTGTAAATGCGGCCGTTCAAGGATAAATCTTCCGATACAATCAAAGAATAGTTCGTAGTGGTGGTATTGATAATTGAAGTGTTTTGATAATTTTGGACATTCAAACGACCTAGGATCGTAATGTCTTTGCCAATGGAAACACTTCCATTGAGGGAAACATCCCCATTCGCAAAAAGACGGCCACCGAAACTAGCATCCGAACCTACAAAAAGACGAGCGTTTGCGGAAACATCGCTGCCTGATGTCAAACTTCCAGAGAGAACAAGATTGGAAGCATTCGTAGTGCCGGACAAATAAAGTCCGGAAATTGCTGACCCAGATTGTCCGATTGTGCTTCCTAGTGCCACTGGGGTTGAACCGATGGTAACATTGTTGTTTGTAAGTGCACTATTGGGGACATTCGTGATAGCCGCACCGATTTGAGCACCTGTGACAGACCCGCCCAACGCAACGGATGTGCCGGCGATGGTCAAGCTGCTGTTTGTGAGTGCACTATTGGGGACATTCGTAATATTAGAACCAATGAATCCAGCGGATATAGAACCACCGAGAGCCACTGATGTTCCAGCAATAGTAACACTGCTATTTGTGAGTGCACTGTTGGGGACACCACTGATAGCAGCACCAATTTGAGCACCTGTCACGGATCCACCCAAGGCCACTGGGGTTCCTGCGATGGTAACACTGCTATTTGTGAGTGCACTATTGGGGACATTCGTAATATTAGAACCAATGAATCCAGCGGATATAGAACCACCGAGAGCCACTGATGTTCCAGCAATAGTAACACTGCTGTTTACTAAAGCACTGTTGGGGACACCACTGATGGCGGGACCAAGTTGTGAGCCGGCAACGGAACTACCCAATGCCACGGATGTTCCCGCGATGGTTACGCTGTTGTTTACTAAAGCACTGTTGGGGACACCACTGATGGCGGGGCCGATTTGTGCACCCGTCAATGTCCCACCCAAGGCAACCGATGTTCCAGCGATGGTGACATTGCTGTTTACCAAAGCAGTGTTGGGGACATTGGTGATGTTGGAACCAATGAAACTGGCAGAGATGGAACCACCTAGAGCCACGGATGTTCCGGCAATGGTAACACTGTTGTTCACCAACGCACTGTTAGGGACACCACTGATGGCGGGGCCGATTTGTGCACCCGTTACAGAACCACCCAATGCGACGGGTGTGCCGGCTATGGTGACGTTGCTGTTTACTAAAGCAGTGTTAGGAACACCACTGATGGCGGGACCAATTTGTGAGCCTGCCAATGATCCACCCAAGGAAACGGATGAACCGGCGATGGTGACACTGCTGTTTGTGAGTGCACTGTTAGGGACATTGGTGATGGCGGGACCAAGTTGAGCACCTGTTACGGTGCCGCCCAAAGAAACGGAAGTTCCCGCAATGGTCACACTGCTATTTGAGAGTGCGCTGTTGGGAACATTGGTGATGTTGGAGCCAATGAAGCTGGCAGAGATGGAACCACCCAATGCTACGGATGTTCCCGCTATAGTAACACTGCTGTTTGTGAGCGCGCTGTTCGGGACACCACTGATGGCGGGGCCGATTTGTGCACCCGTGACAGATCCACCCAACGCAACGGATGTTCCGGCGATAGTGACACTGCTGTTTGTGAGCGCACTGTTGGGGACATTGGTGATGTTGGACCCAATGAAGCTGGCAGAGATGGAACCACCCAATGCCACGGATGTTCCGGCAATGGTCACACTGCTATTTGAAAGCGCGCTGTTAGGGACACCACTGATGGCGGAACCAATTTGAGCACCGGTAACAGATCCTCCCAGCGCCACGGATGTTCCGGCGATGGATATATTTGAGGATGCAGGTAAATTTACAGTTCCACTACTTACGGTCAATCCATTTTGAGCAGTGATTAACCCGACAGATGTAACCGTTTTTCCAACGAATAAATTTCCGCCCATGGAAGCATCTCCGCTGGTATAGATGCGACCGTTCAATGATAAATCTTCCGACACAATCAATGTGTAGTTGGTAGTGGTGGTATTGATAATCGCAGTGTTTTGATAGTTTTGGACATTCAAACGACCTAGGATCGTAATGTCTTTTGCTACCGATAAGTTTCCACTGAAAGAAACATCACCTATTACTGATAATGCAGTTGTTCCTAGTGTTGCACCACCAATTGCAACGGCAGAGCCGCTTACAATTCCAGTGAATGTGGGAGATGCCAAGGGTGCCTTCAAATCAAGGGCGGTTTGTTGAGCCGTGGAAACAGGCTTGGCAGTATCCGATGTATTATCCACATTGCCGAGTCCAACCATTCCCTTCGAAATACCACTCACAATTCCAGTGAATGTGGGAGATGCCAAGGGTGCCTTCAAGTCAAGTGCCGTCTGTTGTGCCGTGGAAACAGGCTTGGCAGTATCCGAAGTATTATCCACATTGCCGAGTCCAACCATTCCCTTCGAAATACCACTCACAATTCCAGTGAATGTGGGAGATGCCAAGGGTGCCTTCAAGTCAAGTGCGGTCTGTTGTGCCGTGGAAACAGGCT
>Ga0214921_10003671_pt1 | contig 23292 bp, 19 predicted proteins | sample LL1505_MetaG_FD_177992 | JGI IMG/M metagenome (GOLD analysis project Ga0214921, IMG submission 177992) | Freshwater microbial communities from Lake Lanier, Atlanta, Georgia, United States - LL-1505 | ecosystem: Environmental > Aquatic > Freshwater > Lake | place: USA: Georgia | collected... | reverse complement strand
TTGGCGAAGTTAAAAAGCCTGAAACCATCAACTACCGCACGTTCAAGCCTGAGCGTGATGGTTTGTTTTGCGCCAAGATTTTTGGCCCTATCAAAGACTACGAATGCTTGTGCGGTAAATACAAGCGCTTGAAGCACCGCGGCGTGATCTGCGAGAAGTGCGGCGTTGAAGTCACACAGACCAAGGTGCGCCGCGAACGCATGGGTCACATTGACTTGGCCGCACCTTGCGCACACATCTGGTTCTTGAAATCCTTGCCAAGCCGTTTGGGCTTGGTCTTGGACATGACCCTGCGCGACATCGAGCGTGTGTTGTACTTTGAAGCGTACGTGGTGACCGATCCCGGCATGACACCGCTGAAAAAGTACAGCATCATGACCGAAGACGACTACGATGCCAAAGTGCAAGAGTACGGCGATGAGTTCCAAGCCAAGATGGGCGCGGAAGGCATCAAAGATTTGTTGCACAGCATCGAAATCGAAGCCGAAATTGAACGCCTGCGCGGCGATCTCACGGGCTCTGAAGTCAAGGTCAAGAAAAACTCCAAACGCTTGAAAGTGCTGGAAGCTTTCAAGAAGTCAGGCATCAAGCCTGAGTGGATGGTACTCGAAGTGCTGCCTGTGTTGCCACCGGATTTGCGTCCTTTGGTGCCACTGGACGGCGGCCGTTTTGCCACCTCCGACTTGAACGATCTGTACCGCCGCGTCATTAACCGCAACAGTCGTCTGCGCCGTTTGCTCGAGTTGAAAGCGCCTGAAATCATTGCGCGCAACGAAAAGCGCATGTTGCAAGAAGCGGTGGACTCATTGCTTGACAACGGTCGTCGCGGAAAAGCCATGACCGGCGCCAACAAGCGTGCCCTCAAATCTTTGGCCGACATGATCAAAGGCAAGAGCGGCCGGTTCCGTCAAAACTTGTTGGGCAAGCGGGTTGACTATTCTGGTCGTTCCGTCATTACCGTGGGCCCAACGCTCAAGCTGCACCAGTGCGGTTTGCCCAAGTTGATGGCCATCGAGTTGTTCAAGCCTTTCATCTTTGCACGCCTCGAAGCCATGGGCATCGCGACCACCATCAAGGCTGCTAAGAAAGAAGTTGAAGCCGGTACACCCGTGGTGTGGGACATCTTGGAAGAGGTGATCAAAGAGCACCCCGTCATGTTGAACCGTGCGCCTACTTTGCACCGCTTGGGCATTCAAGCGTTTGAGCCCTTGCTGATTGAAGGCAAAGCCATTCAGTTGCACCCCCTCGTTTGCGCGGCCTTCAACGCCGACTTCGACGGTGACCAAATGGCCGTTCACATTCCATTGTCTGTGGAAGCACAAATGGAAGCCCGCACGCTCATGCTGGCCTCCAACAACGTGCTGTTCCCAGCCAACGGCGAACCTTCAATTGTGCCTTCACAGGACGTGGTGCTGGGCTTGTACTACACCAGCCGCGAGCGCATCAACGCCAAGGGCGAAGGTTTGATTTTTGCCAACATCGCCGAGGTGCAGTGCGCTTTGGATGCTGGCGTGGTGGAACTCACTGCCAAAATCAGCGTGCGCGTGACCGACTGGATTCTGAACAAAGAAACCAAAGAGTTCACGCCTTCAACCAACATGGTTTACACCACCGTGGGTCGTGCCTTGTTGTCTGAAATCTTGCCCAAAGGCTTGGCTTTCGAGAACATCAACAAAGCCCTCAAGAAGAAAGAAATCTCCAAGCTCATCAACACGTCTTTCCGCAAGTGTGGTTTGAAAGAGACCGTGGTGTTTGCCGACAAGTTGCTGCAAAACGGTTTCCGTTTGGCCACACGTTCAGGCATCTCGATTGGCATCGACGACATGTTGGTACCACCTGAGAAGGGCGCCATCATTGGTGAAGCCGAGAAAGAAGTGAAAGACATCGAACAGCAATATGTGTCGGGTCTGGTCACCTCTGGCGAGCGTTACAACAAGGTGGTTGACATCTGGGGCAAGGCCGGCGACGCCGTGTCCAAGGTGATGATGGACCAACTCCGCAAAGAGAAAACCATCGACCGTCATGGCAAAGAAGTTGAGCAAGAATCCTTCAACTCCATTTACATGATGGCCGACTCGGGCGCCCGCGGCTCTGCAGCGCAGATTCGTCAGCTGGCCGGTATGCGTGGCTTGATGGCCAAGCCTGATGGCTCGATCATTGAAACCCCCATCACGGCCAACTTCCGTGAAGGCCTCAACGTGTTGCAGTATTTCATCTCCACACACGGTGCGCGTAAAGGTTTGGCAGACACGGCTTTGAAGACAGCCAACTCAGGTTATTTGACACGTCGTTTGGTCGATGTGACACAAGACTTGGTGGTCAAAGAACTCGATTGCGGCACCACCGACGGCTCGCTCATGCGCGCCATCGTTGAAGGCGGTGAAGTGATTGAATCCTTGCGCGATCGCATCTTGGGCCGCACGTTGGCCGAAGAAGTCTTGCACCCTGAGTCTCGTGAATTGCTGGCCCCCGCTGGTACTTTGCTCGACGAAGACATGCTCGAAGTCTTTGAAGCTGTGGCGGTTGACGAAGTCAAAGTTCGCACCGCCCTGACCTGCGCCACACGCTTTGGTTTGTGTGCCATGTGCTATGGCCGCGACTTGGGCCGTGGTGGTTTGATCAACAACGGCGAAGCCGTGGGTGTGATTGCGGCGCAGTCGATTGGTGAACCGGGTACCCAGCTCACCATGCGCACTTTCCACATTGGTGGTGCAGCCTCTCGCGCTTCTGTGGCCTCCAGCGTGGAAGCCAAGTCCAGCGGTTTGATCGGCTTCAATGCTGCCATGCGCTACGTGACCAACAGCAAAGGTGAATTGGTTGTGATTTCTCGCTCCGGCGAAATCATCATTCACGATGAGCATGGCCGCGAGCGCGAGCGTCACAAAGTGCCTTACGGCGCCGTCCTGACTGTCAAAGTCGAGCAAGCGATCAAAGCTGGCGCTATTTTGGCCAACTGGGATCCGCTCACACGTCCTGTCATCACGGAGTTTGCAGGTCAGACCAAATTCGAGAATGTCGAAGAAGGTCTCACAGTGGCCAAGCAGGTCGATGAAGTGACTGGTTTGTCCACCTTGGTGGTGATCGATCCTAAGCGTCGTGGCTCGACCAAAGTGGTTCGTCCTCAGGTCAAACTGATCGACGCTGCAGGCAAAGAAGTCAAGATTCCTGGCACCGATCACTCTGTGACCATTGGCTTCCAAATTGGCTCACTGATCCAAGTGCGCGATGGCCAAGATGTGGGCCCAGGCGAAGTCTTGGCGCGTATCCCTGTTGAAGGTCAAAAAACCCGAGACATTACCGGCGGTTTGCCCCGTGTGGCCGAACTCTTCGAAGCACGCAGCCCCAAAGACAAGGGCATGTTGGCCGAGATCACCGGTACCGTGTCGTTTGGTAAAGAGACCAAAGGCAAAGTTCGTTTGCAGATCACCGATCCAGACGGCAAAGTGTGGGACGAACTCATTCCCAAAGAGAAGAACATCGTGGTCCATGAAGGCCAGGTGGTCAACAAGGGCGAAAGCGTTGTGGACGGCCCCGCCGACCCACAAGACATCTTGCGCTTGCTTGGCATGGAAGAGTTGGCCCGCTACATTGTTGACGAAGTGCAAGACGTTTACCGTTTGCAAGGTGTGAAGATCAACGACAAGCACATTGAAGTGATCGTGCGCCAGATGCTGCGCCGTGTGGTGGTTGAGAATTCAGGCGATTCAAACTACATTGCTGGCGAGCAAGTCGAGCGTTCAGAAATTCTGAACACCAACGATGCACTGCGTGCAGATGGCAAGTTGCCCGCGACCTTCAGCAATTTGTTGCTCGGTATCACCAAGGCTTCTTTGTCGACCGACTCCTTCATCTCTGCGGCTTCCTTCCAGGAAACCACCCGCGTGCTCACCGAGGCTGCCATCATGGGCAAGCGCGACGAGTTGCGTGGTTTGAAAGAGAACGTCATTGTGGGTCGTTTGATCCCTGCTGGTACGGGCTTGGCTTATCACAAAGCTCGTGCTGCCAAAGACGCCATGGACGAGGCCGAGCGCCGCGCCATCACAGAAGCTGAAGCCGTTGAACTGGCCGAAGCCCAACAGCTGACCGAAGACGCAGCCAACGCTGCCGATTCGAACGCCTGATCGACATCCGGCCTTGGCCGGTATGAAGAACGCCTCTGACCCGTGAAGACGGCCAGAGGCGTTTTGTTTTTAAGCGTGTTTTCCTTCACAATCACGGCAACATGGCACTTCTGATTTTTTGTTCCATCTTGGCCGCCCTGTTCTTTTGGGCGGTAGGCGCTTACAACCGTTTGGTGTTGTTGCGTGCTGGCGTGGCCAAACAATTTGCGGCGGTCGATGCCCAATTGTTAAGGGTGCTGATTTGGATTCAAGGCAATTTGCCAGCTTCCATGCGCGACATGCTCAGTGAGATGGAAGAGGCCGCCCTGCCCGATGCGCTCTTGAAAAACGAACGCGATTTGATGCTGTTAAAAATTCTCGAAAATTTGTCCGACAGTCTGGATTTGGCGCGCACCCAAACACTCTCAGCGAAGGCCATGCAACAAGTCAACCAAGAGCGCTTGGCATTGGCAGCCTGGGCCAAGGCCGAAGTACGAGCGGGTCAAAGTGGTGAGCCCACTTGGTTCATCGATCCGCTGCCCTACAAGTTTGACCGACTCAAAGCGCAAGCCTGGCCCCTGATGGATGCTTACAACCAAGCCGCTTTCAAATACAACGACGCCATCGATCAATTTCCGGCCAGCTTGTTGGCCAAACAACTGAATTTTGTGCCTGCTCAAACCTTGGAAATCACAGACCTTTTGGCCTGACAAAAGGCCAAAACCGGATGGACATCATCGCTCAGAATTTACAAGCGCCGCTTTGGCAATTGTTACAAGCCACAGCCCAAGTGGCGCAGGCGGTGCAGCATGGCAAGTCCATGACGGCGGTTTTAGAGGTGGTGCCCAAAGCCATTCGGCCCGCTGTTCAATCGCTGTCATTTCAAACCATGCGCAATTGGGGCCGCGCTGTGGCCTTGCGCCAATGTTTGGCGCGCAAAGCACCACCTGCCGCCGTCGATGCTTTGTTGTGCACCGTGCTGGCCTTGTCGTGGCAAGATGACCTGTCACCCTATCCTGTTCACACCTTGGTCAATCAGGCTGTGGATGCGGCGCGTCGGCACAAAGACATGCGTGCTCAAGCACCGTTTGTGAACGCCTGTTTGCGCCGTTTTTTGAGAGAAAAAACGGCGCTGTTGGCCGACACCGATCAGAACCTCACGGCGCTTTGGAACCACCCGTTGTGGTGGATCAAGCGGGTGCAACAAGACCACCCCGAACACTGGCGCGATATTTTGCTGGCGGCCCAAACAGCAGCGCCCATGACCTTGCGCGTGAATTTGCAGCACCAAACGGTGGCCGCCTGTTTAGACACATTCAAGGCGCATGGCATCGCGGCCAAAGCCGTGGGCGAGATGGGCGTGCAACTGGTCAAGGCCTTGCCCGTGCACCTGTTGCCAGGCTTCGAAGCCGGCCATGTTTCTGTTCAAGATGCGGCTGCCCAATTGGCAGCGCCTTTGTTGCTCAAGGGCTTGGCCAGTGGCATGTCAGGCACCGCCTCGGCCCTCAAGCTGCTCGATGCTTGTGCCGCCCCGGGTGGCAAAACGGGCCATTTGCTGGAGTGCAGCCCCAGCGCCCTGGTCACAGCCCTTGACGTCGATCCCGTTCGCTGCGAGCGAATTCAACAAAATTTGGACCGGCTTCAAGTGCGTGCGCAAGTGGTGGCGGCCGATGCGGGCCAGCCTCAAACCTGGTGGGACGGCGAGCCGTTTGATGGCATCTTGCTGGATGCGCCCTGCACGGCTTCGGGCATTGGCCGGCGCCACCCGGATGTTCGGTGGCTGCGCAGAGAAACGGATGTGGACCAATTGTCCGCACTGCAAAGCAAGCTGCTTCTGGCGCTCTGGCCCTTGGTCAAACCGGGTGGAAGGCTGTTGTATTGCACCTGTTCGGTCTTCAAGGCGGAAGGAGAAAGCCAAATTCAAACGTTTCTTCAGCACAACACTGATGCTACGATCTTGCCTTCCGCAGGTCATTTAACACCCAGCAATGTCACAACTGAGCCGAGTCTCCGCGACAATCGCATGGGTGAACATGATGGTTTTTATTACGCACTGCTGCAAAAACACCCTGCTTGAATTGGGGCAACACATTCGCACGCGCTCAGTGCTGCGTGGTTTGCTTCGTGCTGTCCTGTTTTGCTGGCTCAGCTTGATCGCGTGTTTTGCCACCCTTCCTGCCGCTCAAGCCCAGTCGGTCTTGAGTCCTGGCGTTGATGTGACCGAACTCAGGGTGGAGCGTTCGGAGGGCGCGCTCCTGCTTCAAAGCACAATGCGGCTTGAACTGAGTCCGGGGGTCGAAGACGCGCTGCAAAAAGGCATGTCCGTTTATTTTGTCACCGAGGCCGAACTCACCCGAGACCGTTGGTATTGGTACGACAAAAAAATTGGCGCCGTGTCGCGCTACTACCGATTGGCCTACCAGCCCCTCACGCGCTTATGGCGTTTGAACGTGTCGCGCGAGCCCATTGGCTTGGGTGGCTTGGCCAGCAGCTTGTCGCAAACCTTTGAAACATTGCCAGAGGCCTTGGATGCCATTCGCCGAACCGTCAATTGGAAGTTGGCCGATCTCTCAGACATCGACAACGAATCCAAATTTACCTTGTTGTTCAAATTTCGCCTCGACGTGACGCAACTGCCAAGGCCTTTCCAAATGACAGCTGGCAGTGCCACCGAATGGAATTTGACCACCCAAAAGTCCATTCGACTTACCACCGAGATGGGCCGCTAAGGCGGCCGCATCAAGCCGCTGTCAGCATGAACCGAGACGCACCTGTTCAAATGGCCACTGGCTCTCAGCCATCGCAAACCACGCGCTGGATCATGGGCATTGGGGTGTTCATTTTGTTGGCCATCGGTTTGGCCTTGCTCTTGTTGCTCACCTTGGCCACCAGCAACCGTGAGTTGTACGACCAAAATTATGAGCGGCTGTATGCGGTCAATTGGGCCGTTGCGGGCTTGCTGCTGCTGGGCTTGGTGTGGGGCGCGGCGCGCCTGGTGGTTCGTGTGCGGCAAGGCCAATTTGGCTCGCGCTTGCTGATCAAGCTGGCCGCCATCTTTGCCTTGGTGGGCTTGGTACCAGGTGTCCTCATTTATGTGGTGTCGTATCAGTTTGTCTCGCGCTCCATTGAGAGTTGGTTTGATGTGAAAGTGGAGGGCGCCTTGGTGGCGGGCCTCAATTTGGGCCGCGCCACCTTGGACACCTTGTCGAGCGATCTGGCACGCCAGTCGCGCTTAGCGGCCCAACAATTGGTGGATGTGCCAGAAGCCAGTGCGGCCCTCATGCTAGACCGCGTGCGTGAAAAAATGGACGCCAACGATGCCGTTCTATGGAGCGCAGAGGGTCGCCTCATTGCCACGGCAGGCCAGTCACGGTTCGCCATTCGCCCCGACAGGCCCTCCGCGGCCCAACTCAAGCAAGTTAAAAACAAGCTCAGCCTAGAAATGATTGAAGGCTTGGATGAGACATCGGGCACGCCTTTTGGCCGCATCAAAGTGCTGACGTTGGTGCCACAAAACAGCCTGAACCTGCGCGAGGACCCCTGGATCTTGCAAATCTCCCAAGAGCTGCCCGCCACCCTGGTGGCCAATGCCTTGGATGTGCAGGTGGCCAACCGAGAATACCAAGAGCGTGCGCTGGCCCGCGATGGTCTGCGCAAAATGTACATCGGCACGCTCACCTTGAGCCTGATCATGGCGGTGCTGGCCGCCGTGTTATTGGCCTCGCTGCTAGGCAATCAGCTGGCGCGGCCTTTGTTGCTGCTGGCGCTGGGCATGCGCCAAGTGGCTGCAGGCGATTTATCACCCAAATACACCTTGCAAGGCAAAGACGAGTTGGGCGGCCTCACTCGCTCGTTTGCCGAAATGACGCAACAGTTGTCAGACGCGCGAAGTGCGGTCGAGCGAAGCTTGAACCAACTCGATGCGGCGCGCGGCAACTTGCAAACCATTTTGGACAATCTCACGGCAGGCGTCATCGTGCTCAATGCAAGGGGCGTCATTGAGTCGTCTAACCCTGGCGCCACCAGAATATTGAAAGTGCCTTTGGCCGCGCATGAAAAAACCGCCTTCTTGAGCCTGCCCAACTTGCAAAACTTTGCCATTGGCGTTCAAGAACAATTTGAATTGTTAAGCGCCGACAAAGACCGTCATGAATTGGACCACTGGCAAAAGTCATTTGAAATCCATGCCTCTGGCCAAGGCCTCGAGGCCACCTCGGTTACGTTGGTGGCGCGCGGTGCCATTCTTCCAGATGGCATGCGTCTGCTGGTGTTCGACGATATTTCTGAAATTGTGTCGGCCCAGCGGTCGCAGGCTTGGGGCGAAGTGGCCCGTCGCTTGGCGCACGAAATTAAAAATCCGCTCACGCCTATTCAGCTTTCAGCGGAGCGCTTGGCGCGCAAGTTAGAAGGCAAATTGCAAGAGTCCGAACAAACGGTGCTTACCAAGTCGGTTAAAATCATTGTCGAGCAGGTGGACGCCATGAAGCGCTTGGTGAACGAGTTCAGAGACTACGCCAGGCTACCCTCCGCCGAGCTTCATGCACTTGATTTGAATGCCTTGATTCAAGATGTGATGGTGCTTTATGCGCATGAACCCTCCGATCAAACTCCGCGGGCTCAGGTCCTGACCGATTTAGACCCCAACTTGCCCCTTATTCAAGGCGATGCACAACAACTTCGGCAAGTGGTCCACAACCTCATTCAAAACGCCCAAGACGCCAGCGAGCCGCACAAGTCGGTCATGTTGACCACGCGCTGGAGCCCTGCCCGCAAGCGCGTGAAGCTCACCGTGAGCGACGAAGGCCCCGGGTTTGCGGCACATATTCTGCAACGCGCCTTCGAGCCCTATGTCACCACCAAGGCCAAAGGCACCGGTTTGGGCTTGGCGGTTGTGAAGAAAATAGCCGATGAACACAACGCTCGCTTAGACCTGTCGAACCGTGTTGAAGAGGGGGTGGTCAAAGGCGCTCAAGTGTCGTTATCATTCGGTATTGAGAAGTTGGCGCAAAACCAAGCTTGAGCGCAATTTTTCTCAGGTAATTTAGTGGCAATTTAGAGGCAACTCAGAGCAACATGGCAAACATATTGGTAGTGGATGACGAGCTGGGAATTCGCGATTTGCTGTCAGAAATTCTGAACGACGAAGGGCATACCGTGGAGCTTGCAGAAAATGCAGCTCAAGCGCGTGAAGTTCGCAGTCGCATGCGGCCCGACTTGGTGCTGCTCGACATATGGATGCCCGATACCGACGGCGTGACTTTGCTCAAAGAGTGGTCTGCCTCTGGACTCTTAAGCATGCCGGTCATCATGATGAGTGGCCATGCCACCATCGACACGGCGGTGGATGCTATACGCATTGGCGCGCAAGCATTTTTAGAAAAACCCATTACCCTGCAAAAGCTGCTCAAGACCGTAGAGCAAGGATTGGCACGCGAACAAGTTAAACAAGCCGCAGCGGCTTATCAAGCTTCTCAAACGGTATCCGGCGCTAGCACAGCCATACCTTCTATGACGGGTCAGTCGCTTGATACCAGCCCCCAAGTGTCGCAACAATTCAATCTCGACTTGCCATTGCGCGATGCCCGCGATGCATTCGAAAAAGCCTATTTTGAATTTCATTTGGCCAACGAAGGCGGCTCCATGACCCGCGTGGCCGACAAAACAGGCTTAGAGCGCACGCACCTTTATCGCAAGCTCAAGCAGCTGGGCGTTGACCTGACCAAGGGCAAGCGCGCTGGGACTTGACGTTCATCACTTGCCTGCGAGTAAGTGATCTGCAGAGAGGTTAAGGAAGGGCTGCAGCCGTTAACTGAACGTGACGCACATCCTCGCTTGGCAATTTCATCAGCTGGCCCTGAAAATAAAGCTTCAAAGAGTTTAGATCAGCGCTGTAAACCTTGAAAGGTGGCGGCCCGTAAATGCTTCTTGCATTGCCAGCTGACAGGGTCAAGGTGGCCACCCGCTGCTGCCCGTCCATGATGCACACGGTGGCCTCTTGCGCGGCGACCACATGAACATACTCAGCGCTTTTGCTGGGCGCCTTGGGCTGCATGGCCACAAGCATTTCGGACCAGTTGCAGGCAGTTGTTGGCGATGCAGTTTGGGCCGCCGCTGATTTGTCTGCTGGCGGGCTTGGGGGCGCCTCACTTTGCAAAGGCGCGGGGGGTGGCAAAGAGCTTGGCGCGGCCGTAGTGATGGCCTCCGGCACAACTGTGGCTGGGGAATAAGAAGACTTGAAATAAATCCCTGCAAGCACCACAGACGTTAAAGCCCCCACAAACAACCCCATCCAAAGCTTGAAAAATATGGGTTTGGGGGAGCCAGATGCCTCTGGCGCCAATGATGCCTCTGGCATCATGGTGACTAAAAATGCTTCAGTGCTTTCTGCCGGAATGTCTGCTGTGGTCTCTGGGGAAGCAAGTTTCGAGTCTTTTTCTAGGGTGTGGCCCAAGGCCAGCAACAGTTTTTTGCCAGTGGCATATTTAATGTCAGGGCTGTAAAACGCGGCATCTCCGCCGCCCTCCAGTTGCCGAATTTGCGACGTCGACACAATCTGTCTGCGGGCCAAAATAGCAATGTCCAGACCTGCTTTTTGGCGCAGTTCTTTCAAAAGTAGTCCCAATTCGGGGGTCCATTTGGATGGCTGCATTTGGACTTTGCAAGAAGTTACAACAGTTCTGACCTTGAAGATTCTATGGTTATAAAGATAAATCAGCAACTTAGACTAATTATTAGAAGCATTTGTTCATTCATGGAAGGGGTGGACTCGACCGCCGCAATTGTCTAAAATCGTCATCCCTCTTCGATTTACAACCATGCAACTCATGTGGCTCTCTGGCCCCACAGGCCAGGTTCAATCCATCTCTGTCACCGCGCGCAACATTTTGTTGGCTGCGTGCGCCTTGGCCTTGGCCTTGGTGCTCATTGGGTTTGTGCTCAATTGGGTGGGTTTGCGCATTGCCGTTGAGTACAACCCAGACTTGGCCCGCAGCTTGGGCGGTGTGACCACCGAAGCAGAACAGCAACGCATGGAAGAGGTTTATCGGCAAAACCTCATTCAGCTGCAGTCTTCACTGAAACAAACCGTGCAGGATGTGAAAAAACTGGAAACCCTCAAGGACCGGTTTATGGCCTTGGCCACCCCCTTGAGTTTGAAGGACCGCACGCCTTCCATTCAAGACGCCAAGGGTGGTCCTTTTGTTTTGCCCGCATTGGGAAGCCAAATCATGGGTCAATTGTTTCGCATGCCTTTGCAGGCAGAGTTGCAACAAACGGTGTCTCAGGTTCAGAGTGTGAATGCCAATTTAAAAAACCAAGAACAAAAATGGCGTCAGCATTTGGAATGGCTCGAAGCCTTGCCCATTGCGGCACCCGTGAAACAAGATTTCAAGTTGACCAGTGGCTTTGGTTTGCGCAACGACCCCTTCACAGGGGCTTTGGCAATGCATGAAGGCATCGACTTTTCGGCCGAAGTGGGCACGCCCGTGTTGGCCGCGGCGCCGGGCCGGGTGGTGCGTTCAGAGTGGGACCCCAATTTTGGCAATGTGATTGAAATCAAACATGCCGAAAACTTTCTCACACGGTATGCACATTTAAGCAAACGTCACGTGGCCCCCGACACCCAAGTGAGTGCCGAAACCCTGATTGGCGCAGTGGGCAGCACAGGCCGCTCGACAGGGCCGCACCTGCACTACGAAATTTACCAAAACGGCAAAGTTCTTAACCCCATGAAGGTTTTGCCGCACGATGTGCGTTGAAATTTTTGCACCGAACAACCCCGAAGGCTCGTCATGTTTCAAAAGTTTTCTCAAAAACCAATGTCATCCACCTCCGAAAAATTTGACACCCTCATTGGGCGCACCACCACCATCCAAGGCAACTTGATCGTGCGCGACAGTTTGCGCATCGATGGCAAAGTGGTGGGCAACATTGAGTCGGCGGCCGACAGCAAAATCACCGTCGCCATAGGACCCACAGGCGAGATCACTGGCGATATCAGCGCTCACCGTGTGATGGTGGCCGGTAAGGTGGCGGGGCACATTTATGCGGCAGAGCGGGTTGAGTTTCAGAAAGACTCTGTGGTGCAGGGCGACGTGTCGTATGGCTCCATTGCCGTGGAGCATGGCGCCAAACTGTCTGGCTTGATCATTCAAAACCAAAGCTTGGACGACTCTGTGTCGGGTGCACAAGCGGCCATTCAAAGTGCTCAGGCGGCCAAAAAAGCTGCTTGAGCGGCAAATCAAAAAGCTGTGATTTCACAGCATACAATGAGCCCCAGTGAATACCACCGTGGTATTCCCATTCTGCAAATGGCTCTTATGAATGTTTGCTTCCCATGAGTGAATTTGGAAGACAAATGAACGATCCTGGCTCTGAAATATTTTTCAGAGTGACCGATCGTTTGCAAATGGAAAGCTGCCTGACTGCTTTGGCGCAAGACAGTCGGAGCGTGGTCATCTTCAGCCCATCGTCCGAGTTGCTCGATTATTACGGCGCTGCCTTCGTGCGGCGCGTGAAGCAAAAGCTGGCCAATACTCAAGTTGAAATCTTCATGCCCCGAGACACGGAGGCCATGCTTGATCGCTTTAACAAACTGCTCAACATGCTGTCGCTCGATGTGGCCACCGCCTCGCGCATGGGGCAAGCGCCCGAAAAAGTATGGGTGGTCTACGATGCCAACGCGCTGGGCGCGCACGAGCTCCAACTCCTGACGCGCTTGGTACAGCAGTTTCCGGGTGCCGGTATCAGTATTGTGTTGATGTTTGCGTCTCAGACCACGCAAAACGAAGACGTGACGCGGCCCAACAAACAATTCGTAACCTGGGGGCTCGACCTGCCCACACCAGAACAAAAGTTAAGTGCCATTCAAGAGGCCCGAAAAAACGGCAAAGAAGAGGAAGCGGTTCAGTTCTTCAACCGGCTCACCAAAGCGGCTGCCAAAAATGTGCCGGCATTCTCAACGGTAGAGGCTGTTGCCACGCCGCGGCGTGTCGAGTCTAAAGAATCCAAAAAGAAATCCAATGTCAAAATTTGGCCATGGGCTTTGGGTGTGGGCAGCCTCTTGGCGTTTTCATTGGGCACAGCCTTGTGGCTCAACCCCGACGTGATGGCCGCCATGAAGACGCAAGTGAGCGCCTTGATCGATGCCGCCACAGGCCAAACCAAGCCCAAACTTGTGGCCATGGCTGAAACGCCCGCACCTTCTGCAGAGCCAGCACCAGCCGAAAAAGTGGCGCCCAAAGACGAGGCCAACAACCCCATGCCGGTGCCTGAGCCTGCTGCAGTGACCGACAAATTGGCGGCAGCAGAGCCCAAAGCAGAACCTAAAGCAGAACCTAAAGCAGAACCTAAAGCAGAACCTAAAGCAGCTTCAGCGCCAGTGCCAGCCACTGCCCCCGCTGTAGCGCCTGCGCCCGTCAAAGAGGTGGCCGAAGAAAAGGTCATCACTGAACTGCCCGATGTGGCCATCAAGGGCCGCCAGTGGCTCAGAAAATTGCCTGAAGACAGTTTTGTACTGGTCCACAAAAACTTCACCCGCCTGAAAGATGCACAAGCCTACATGCGCAGCAAAGACTGGCTGGTCAATGCGCGCATCGTGCCGGTCTTTGTTGAAGGCAAAGACGAAGCACGTTTTGCAGTGGTCACCGGATTCTTTCGCTCCAAAGAGCGCGCCAAAACCACCATTGAGCGCTTGGGTTTGTCGGCTGATGTGGCTGTCATGGCGGTGCCCGTGGCGGTGTCTCAAGCGGTGCCCAAAAACACCAAGCCCTAGGCCAGTGCTTAGCCAAGCGCGGCTTTAAACCTGGCAGGTGATTGTTATTTGCGGCGGCTTTGCGCCAAAGGCCCATAAGGGCAAAAGCCAGGTTTAGGCCCCACTTGCGGGTGCTTTCTGCAGGTGCTGGGCCGGTTTTCATACACAGTGCAGTTGCGACTGACCGCGTCTAAAAACAGGCAGTCGCCGCTGCTTCGTTGCGACAAGGTGAAGATGCTGTTTTTAAAATTAAAGTGTTGAATGGTGCCGGCCTTGCTCAGTCTTTTGGCAATGGCTTTGGGCTCTTCGTTTTCAGCTTCAAAGGCATCCACCAAGTTCAATCGAATCAGGTCTGGCAGCTTCACTTCGACCGGCATGGTGCAGCAGTTGGCCGCGCAGGTATCGCACATGCCGGCCTTGTAGCGGGTCCAAGAATCGGTGCGGTCGACGTCGACGATGCTGATGGGTGATTTCATGGCGCGCTGTATAAAATTTAATTGTTCTTGTGATTCAATGGTGTTTTGAATGAAGGAGACACTGTGAAAAATCTAAAAATAAGCCATTTGCTCACTATTTTGGGGGCTGCCACATTGAGTTTGGGCGTGATGTCCACTCAGGCGAATGCGCAGACCAATGCGCCGACACAAGCCCAAGGGTACCCTAACAAACCGATCAGAGCCATTGTGCCCTTTGCTGCGGGCAGTGCCACCGACCAAGTGGGCCGAGCCTTTGCCCAAAAGATGTCCGAAATTTTGGGACAGCCCATCGTGGTGGAAAACAAGGCAGGCGTCAACGGCATGCTGGGAGCTGATGCTGTGGCCAAAGCGGCACCCGATGGCTACACATTGCTGATAGGCACCAACAGCACCAACGCCGCCCTCAAAAGCCTCATGAAAAAATTGCCATATGACCAAGACACAGCGTTTGCGCCCGTGGCTTACATGGGCTCGGTGCCGCTCATTGTGGCGGTCAACAACGATGTGCCGGTCAAAAGCTTGAAAGAGTTTGTGGACATGGCCAAAGCCAAGCCCACCCAAGTGACGTTTGCCAGTGCCAGCACCTCGCAGCTGGTGTCTTCCGAAATGTTGGCCAGCATGGCGGGCATTCAAATGACGCACGTGCCCTACAAGAGTGGCCCTGCGGCCATGACCGATCTCATGGGAGGACAAGTCAATATGTTCACAGCCGACTTTGCCGTCATGTTGCCGCAGGTGAAGGCCGGCAAAATCAGGGGGCTGGCAGTCACCTCGTTGCAGCGCTCCAAAGCCATTCCAGAATTGCCCACAGTCAATGAAGCCTTGGGTTTGAAAGACTACGAATTGATTGCTTACTTTGCCATGTTTGCGCCGGCTGGCACGCCCGCTGACATTGTGCAAAAACTCAACGCCGCCGCCAATGCGGCCGCCACCGACAAAGCCATTTTGGAAAGATTCTCAGCACTCGGATTTGAAACAGCGCCTGCTTCGCCAGAGGCTTTGGCGCAGCGTTCTAAAACCGAAACAGCCAAATGGGCCAAAGCCATTCGCGAAGCCAAAATTGAAGTGCAATAAAAAAACTAATCAGCCTTGAGCGCTTCCAAAGAGAAGCCCGCAATCTTTTTGTAGTCGTCTGAAATTTTGCGCAACTCTTCTTGGCTGATCACATCGTCAATGTGACGGAAGGGCTTGCCGCCTGTGAGTTCATCCACTTTGATGTTGATGAAATCGGGCGGTGTGCTGCGGTTGGTTTGCACCACTTTGTTGGCCAAGGGCCTGCGAATGGTTTCGTAGCGCAGCAAAGCGGGTAGGGGGTCTTCGGCTTCTGCAAACTTGGCCAACTCGTCGGCCAAGGTGCGGGCATCAATCAAGGCTTGGGCAGACCCATTGGAGCCGCGGGGGTACATGGGGTGCGCAGCATCGCCCAAAAAGGTGACGCGGCCAAACGTCCACTGGTCAATGGGATCTTTGTCCACCATGGGGTATTCAAGCAAAGATTCTGCATTGGCAATGAGCGCCGTCACGTCAAGCCAATCAAACTTCCAATCGGCAAACAGTTTCAACACATCTTCTACTTTGCCGGCTTGGTTCCAGTCGTTTTGCGACACGCCTTCCATGCGAATTTCGGCCATCCAATTGACCAGCTGTTGGCCTTCAGCGTCGATGTTGTCGACGATGGGGTAAATGACCATCTTGCCCGTTTCAATGGAGCCAATGCGCATGTAAGACTTGCCAGTCAGGATGGGCTTGAAGCGTGTCACGCCGCGCCAAGTGTTGATGCCTGTGAAGACCATTTTTTCATCAGGATAAAAAGTGCGGCGCAGTGCAGAGTTGACACCATCGGCCGCAATGGCCACACGGCACTCAACCGGGGGCAGCGCATGACCTTCAGGGTCGGTGAAGGTGAGTGTGGCCGTGTCGGCATTTTGCTGAATGCTTTTAAAACGGTAGCCCGTGTGCACGTGGTCTGCACCCAAGCGCTTGACCGCCGTGTCAAACAAAATTTTGTGCAACTTGCCGCGGTGAATGCCCACCTCGGGCAGGGCATAGCCCGCATGACGGCCCCGCAATTCGCTGTAAATGAATTGACCGTGCCGATTGAAGAAAGCACTCTCGTAGTTTTCAATGCCAGCGGCTTCTAGCTCGGGCTGAATGCCCAAGGCGGCCAGCTCGCGCATGGCGTGCGGCAAGAGCGTGATGCCCACACCCAATTCGCGCACCTCGGCCACCGCTTCAAACACATGGCAAACGATGCCACGCGAATGCAGATGCAATGCCAAAGCCAAGCCGCCCACACCACCGCCCACAATGGCAATGTTGATTTTTTGAAAACTCATAAGGTGCTGTAAAAATTAATCGGCTGAAATTTGTTTGGTGCGAATGACCGTGCCCCAACGAGGATAGTCTTTGGCCACAATAGCGCCCAATTCGGCAGGGGTTGATGCCACTGCATCCAGTCCTGCTTTGCCCAAAATTTCTTTCACTTCGGGCAATCGCAAAATGGCGGCCATTTCGGTGTTCAAGCGTGTGACCACTGCGGTGGGCGTTTTGCTGGGCACAAAAAACGCGTACCAAAGATCGACGTCAATGCGCTTCACGCCCACTTCGTCAAAGGTGGGTACGTCGGGTGCCACAGGATGACGCTTAGGGCTACCAACGGCCAAGGCATTGAGCTTGCCACCTTTGACAAAACCTTGCGCAATGTGCACAGGCAAGAAGCCCACATTCAACTCGCCGCTTAACAAGTCTTGTGTGTAGCCGGCCGTGCCGCGATATGGCACGTGGAGCATGAAGGTATTGGTTTCAAGTTTGAACAACTCCATGGCCATGTGGTGCGGGGTGCCTACGCCTGGCGAGCCAAAACTGACTGAGCCTGGCCTGGCTTTCACTTGGCTGACCAAATCGGCCACCGACTTGATGCCCGTTTTGGGATGGGCCACCAACATCAGAGAACCGTAGGCGGCCATGGACACGGCGGAGAAATCTTTCACGGGGTCAAAGTTCACGTTTTTGTACATTTGTGAAGCCATGAGCATGGTGTTGGCGCCCATGAGAACCGTGTAGCCATCGGGGTTGGACTTGGCCACCGTGTCGGCGCCAATGTTGCCGCTGGCACCCGCTTGGTTCTGCACCACCACAGGTTGACCCAAGCGCTCAGACAAGCGCGGACTCACCACGCGGGCAATGGTGTCCATGCCGGTGCCCGGCGTGAAGGGCACCACAATTTTGATGGTCTGCGAAGGAAAGGCGCTTTGGGCCAAAGCACCCAAGCTGAAACCGCCTGCCAACAGGCTGCCCAGAACCCAGCTGGCCGTGGCCAACATGCTGCGTTTTTGAATGACTTTCATGAGGTGTCTCCTGAAGAATTTAAAGGGTCACAAGGGCGCTTCAAGCGCACTTGACACAAGGCGCTTCAAGCGCACTTTATTTGGCCGGTGGAATTTTAAAGAGGCGCTCGGCATTGCCTTCAAAAAATGCCTTGCGCACTTGCGGCGCCATGTCCAAGTTTTCCAGCATGGCCACTTCTTCGGGCACATATTGGTAAGGATAGTCCATGGCGTACAAAACGCGATCGGGGCCCATAAAGTCTTGCGTGAACTTGAGCGCGGCGCCCCATGCCACACCGCTGTTGGTGATGTGGAAGTTTTCGCGCAGATAGTCGCTGGGCTTGCGCTGGATGGGTTGCACGCTGGCATAGCGCTTGGACTTGACGGTAGCTGCGTGCATGTAATCTAAGCGGTAAGCCCAGAAAGGCAAGGCCTCGCCCATGTGGCCCAAAATAATTTGGAGCTTGGGAAACTTGTCAAACACGCCCGATGTAATCAGCCTCAAACCATGCAAACCGGTCTCAACACCAAAGCCATAAATGGCGCCATCCAGGCCTGCTTCTATGAAGTGCTGAATCATGCTGGCAGGCATGGCATTGGGGTGTAAGTAAATGGGGGTGTCCATGGCTTCGGCGGCTTCAAAAATAGGCCAAAACTTGGTGTCCGACAAGTACTCGCCGTGGGTGTGAGAGTTAATCACAACCGAATGCATGCCCAGCTGGTTCACACCACGCTGAATTTCTTTGGCGGCGGCGGCAGGGTCTTGGGGGGCCACCGCAATCATGCCGACCAAGCGGTCGGGGTGCCGGCGAGTGGCTTCAGCCAAAATGTCGTTGGCCAAAGGGGCAAACGCCACCGCGGTTTCTTTGTCCATGATCTGAACGCCAGGCGATGTGAGGCCAATGACCTGCACATCCACGCCCGCCTCGTCCATGTGTTGCAAGCGCAATTCGTCGAGGTCCACCAAGCAGCGCATGATGTGCTGTGCGCGCTCGCTGGGGCTGCTCATGTAAAAGCCCATCAGGTTTTTAAAGCCCACATCGACATCGTCTTTGGCCAAAATCTTTCTGTAAATGTCGAGCATTTCGGGCGGAGAGAAAGCCTCTTCGGTGGCAATACGGCGGTAGGGGCGTGCGGGCAATTGGGGCAGTGTCATGGTGGGCATGCGTTAAAAAATGAATCGCCTCATTGTGCATCCAAATGAAGGGCCCTGCAGTAAGTTGAATTGCTTACGCATGAGGTTTTGTCAATGTAAAAAGTGATCCTGAAAAGTGCGATGCCGGCGACCGGAAGCCACGCTAAGGGTAGGGCCTTAGGAGAGTCCCCGATTGCTGATTTTGGCTGTTCAAGTTAAAACACCCAACATTATTTCCACCTACTTGGAGCCATTGCACATGAAGCTGTCTGTTAACGGAAAGAGCCATTCGCTCGATGTCGAACCCGAGATGCCCTTGCTGTGGGCCCTGCGTGATGAACTCAACATCAAAGGCCCCAAGTTTGGCTGTGGCGTGGCCCAGTGCGGCGCTTGCACCGTGTTGCTCAATGGCGAGCCCGTGCGTTCTTGCTCTTACCCTGTTTCGGTGGCGGCAGGCCAAAAAGTGGTCACCATTGAAGGCTTGGCCGACAAAGGCAAATTGCATGCGGTGCAGCAAGCCTGGATTGACCATCAAGTGCCCCAGTGCGGCTATTGCCAAGGCGGCCAAATGTTGGCCGCTGTGGCCTTGCTCAAGAAAAAACCCAAGCCCACCGACGAAGACATCGATGCGGCCATGACCAACATCTGCCGCTGCGGCACCTATGCCCGCATTCGCACGGCCATTCACGCTGTGGCCAAAAAAGGAGCCCGCGCATGAGTCACCCTGACAAACTCCAACCCACCGATGCCGCCATGGACCGCCGTCATTTTCTGAAAGTGTCGGGCACCACGTCGGCCGGCATGTCCTTGGGATTTTTCTTGCCCGAAAAGGGTCAAGCCGCCGAAGCCGCTGGCGTTACGCCGCAGCTCAATGTGTGGGTTGAAATTGAAGCCAACAACACCATTGTGATTCGCTATGCACGCGCTGAAATGGGCCAGGGCAGCCTCACCTCGGCGCCCATGATCATTGCCGAAGAACTGGAAGCCGATTGGAAAACAGTGCGCGTTGAATACGCCACGGCACACGAAAACTTGCGCACCAAACGCGCCTATGGCGACATGGCTTCTGTGGGCAGCCGCACCATTCGCAATTCGCAAGAGTACTTGCGCAAAGCGGGTGCCACTTGCCGTGACATGTTGGTGACTGCCGCTGCCCAGAAATGGAACGTACCTGCCAGCGAGTGCAAAGCATCACTGAGCAAAGTGACCCATGCCGCCAGCAAACGCAGCCTGACCTACGGCCAATTGGCCGCCGATGCGGCCAAGCTGGAAGCCCCCAAAACAGTTCAACTCAAAGACCCTAAAGATTGGACCCTCATTGGCAAACCCATTCCTCGCGTCGACATCCCCGACATTGTGGTGGGCGCTCGACAATACGGCATCGACACCCAATTGCCTGGTATGTTGCACGCCGCCGTGGCCGCCTGTCCAGTGTTCAACGGCAAGGTCAAAACCATGGACGCCTCCAAGGTGGAAAACCGCCGCGGCATTGTGAAGGTTTTGAACATGGGCGACTTTGTGGCCGTGGTGGCCGACAACTGGTGGCGCGCCAAAGAGGCATTGCGCGAAGTGTCTGTTGACTGGGATGTGGGCGAGCACGGCACCTTGAGCAGCGCAGCCATCATGGCTCACTTTAAAGCTGGCATGGAGCAGCCTGAATTGGCTGTGGCTCGCAACGATGGCAACACATCCGAGGCCCTTGCCAAAGCCGCCAAAGTGGTGGAAGCCGATTACTTCACGCCCTACTTGGCCCACGCCACCATGGAGCCCATGGTGTGTACAGCTTGGTTGCAAGGCGACAAGCTGGATGTGTGGTCATCTTCGCAAAACCCGGAAGCCACACTGTCTGTGAGTGCCGCCAATGCAGGTGTGCCCCAAGCCAATGTGAAAGTGCACCCTGTGCAATTGGGCGGTGGCTTGGGTCGCAAGAGCCCGCAAGACTTTACCAAGCAAGCCGTGCTGATTGCCAAAGCCATGGCCGGCAAGCCCGTCAAAATGCTCTGGACGCGTGAAGAAGAAATTCAGCACGGCTTGTATCGCCCCGCCAGCTTGATGCGCTTTAAAGCAGGTCTCAATGCGAGCGGCAAAGTAGAGGCCCTGCACATACGTGTGAGCGCACCATCCATCTTGGCCACACTGCTCAAGCTGCCCTTGCCTAAGGGCATTGATGGCCAGGCTGTGGCCAGTTTCAACGACCACCCCTACGACATCCCCAACACCTTGGTCGATTACGCGCAGCGCAACACCAATGTGCCAGTGGGCTTTTGGCGCTCGGTTGGCCACTCGCAAAATCCGTTTGGCCGCGAGTGTTTCATTGACGAGTTGGCACTGGCTGCAGGCAAAGATCCGGTGGCGTTCCGATTAGACATGTTACCCAACGACGAAAAGTCAAAGCGCGACCGCGGTATCTTGCAAGCCGTCACCAAAGCAGCAGGCTGGGGCAGCACATTGCCCGCCGGCGTGTTTCGCGGTGTGGCAGAAACAGAGGGCTATGGCAGCTGGACTGCTTGCGTGTGCGAGGTTTCGGTCAATGCCAAAAACGAAGTCAAAATTCACCGCGTGGTGATTGGCATCGACCCTGGCTATGCCGTTAACCCCGACAACATCGTGGCCCAATTCCAAGGCAGCGTGGTGCATGGTTTGACCGCCATTTTCTGGGGCGAAAACACCATCAAAGAAGGCCGTGTGGAGCAGTCCAATTTTCACGACTACCGCATGATGCGCTTGAACGAAATGCCCAAAGTGGAAGTGGTCATTGCACCTTCTGGCGGTTTCTGGGGCGGTGTGGGCGAGCCCGCGCAAGCGCCTCTGGCGCCGGCTTTGGTCAACGCCATTTCTGCGGCCATGGGCAAGCGCATTCGCTCGTTGCCTCTAAAGAACCATGGCCTGACACTGAAGGCCTAAAGCTCGATGAACCAACTGGGTCGTGCGCGTCGCAAGGGGCTTCAGGGCCTCTTGCTGGCCGCCTTGCCGTGGGGTTGGCTGGCATGGTCAAGCGCCCAGGCCCAGCGCATGAACTCGGGACAGCTTTTGAGCTTAGAAGACATGTTGCAGCCTGTGGTGAAGTGCGCCCCCATCTTGCAAAAAGATGTAACCCTCTTGGCGCCCATCTTGGCCGACAACGGCACTTTGGTGCCGGTGCAAGTGCAGGTTCAAAGCCCCATGACGGCACAAGACCATGTGACGCACATCTACCTGCTGTCGCAGCGCAATCCGGTCACGCAAGTGGCTGTGTTTGGCTTGGGTCCTTGGAATGCCAAAGCCGACATCAGCACCCGCATTCGCTTGGCGGGCACGCAAGACTTGGTGGCGCTGGCGCGATTGTCCAACGGTGAATTTAGATATCAAAAAATGGAAATTATTGTGACCGAGTCGGCTTGCGTGGACGCCTCATGAGCTTGGCACGCGTTCAATGGCCAGACAAGATGGCGGCCGGCGATGTGGTCAAAATCAGGGTGCTGATTCAACACCCTATGGACACTGGCTATCTGCAAGACTTCACGGGCAAATTGGTGCCGCGCAATGTGATTCGGATGCTGACTTGCACCCTGGGTGGCCAAGAAGTGTTTCGAGTGGAGCCTTCTTCGGGCATATCGGCCAACCCATTTTTTGAATTTTATGTGCGTGCAACGGCCACAGCAGAATTCAAAATGAACTGGGTGGACGACAAGGGTGTCCGCGGGGAACTGGCTCAACTTTTCAAGGTTTGAGCCTGTTTTTGAGCCCTTGGGCGTCAAGACTTCGTCAGAAACTCGGAAAACCCTTATAAATTCTGGTATTTATTTTGCTTGATTTGTTTCTCAACGAACATATTTTAAGCAAATGTCCGTCATCAACAGCAACGTCAGCGCTAAATTTGCCCAAATCTCATTGAAGACCAATGAGCGGGCAAGCGTTGCTGCCATGTCCCAGTTGTCCACCGGTAAGCGCATCAACTCATCCAAGTACGACGCCGCGGGAATGGCCATTGCGTCTCGGATGACACAAAATATTTTGGGCATTGGACAAGCCATCCGAAATGCGGGGGATGCCATTTCAATGCTTCAAGTGGCAGAGGGCGCCACCCATGAAATGACGGTCATGCTTCAAAGAATGAGTGAATTGGCTGTGCAAGCCTCTAACGACACTTACTCTCCTGAGCAGCGAGGCTATTTGCACATGGAATTTCAGCAACTCAAAAGTGAAATCAACCGAATTGCTGAAACCACCGATTGGAATGGCATCAAGCTCTTCCAAGGAAAAATTAAAACGCTGGAAGAAAAAATGGCGGATGCAAGGCCCATCCCTAAGCTGGACTGGCAACAATGCACAAGCACTTACACTGAAACAACCCGAGTCACGTTCACTGCCCTGAAGCCAGGAGAGTCGGTCACGGTCTTGACCCTGACCCAGTTTCCTTACCACTCAGAAGTTAGTAAATCCGGCTCCTGACCCTGACCCAGTTTCCTTACCACTCAGAAGTTAGTAAATCCGGCTCCTTGTTGTTCTGAAGACAGGGTTTTGA
>Ga0214921_10003670_pt1 | contig 23303 bp, 26 predicted proteins | sample LL1505_MetaG_FD_177992 | JGI IMG/M metagenome (GOLD analysis project Ga0214921, IMG submission 177992) | Freshwater microbial communities from Lake Lanier, Atlanta, Georgia, United States - LL-1505 | ecosystem: Environmental > Aquatic > Freshwater > Lake | place: USA: Georgia | collected... | reverse complement strand
GGATCTGGGTGGAACTACTAAGCGTTCGTGCAATGCAGTTGCGCCAAATCGCTTTGCAATGCTTTTTAAGAGAGCATTGGATTGCCAAAGGTTTTGCCAACCTACGATAGCTTGCACCCGGCTCCAAGCGGAAGCAGATCGTGTTTCATAAACATGTCGCTCGTACTCACCGCACAACACCACCTGCATGGTTTCGCTTTGTTGGACACGTTTTAGTAAATCAGCAAAAAGAGTTTGGTCTAACAAAGTCCAAGCTTGTATCCAACCTTGCCAGTCTTGTTGCAAAGAAGCGTTGCGCAAATCTGAAACGACCTTTAGCTGCGCTTGATTGAATGGTTGCAGCAATGAAGGCTGTGACAAGTTCGTTGGATTTTCTTTCGCAAGACTAGTTTTCGTATGTGTACTAGTTTCCGTATTAATTGGCAACGCGCCAGCGCCATGCCACCACAAAGAGTTGATGGCGAGCCCGCGATGCGCATTGACATCATGGGTATAGAGCAACATTTGCATTTCATTTTGTAAACGTCGCAGCAAAGTGGCCGAACCCGTCGGCGTTGCACCGCCCACTAACCATGGATCGATATTGCGGCCAATCACCCGATCGAGCGAGGCGGTTGGCAAATTGGCAAACACATCCGATTGGGCTAGCCACTGACCAGGTGCGCATGGGTAGAGCGCAATACCGTCTTGCGCAAAAAAACCTTGCATCGCTTCAAAAAGTTGGGAATCGGTGTCCGATTCAATCTGCAAATGCGCTGGGTCGCCCATGGTGACTTGCCCATTGCTCACATGCCAATTGCAGAGCGTGACAAAAGCCCAAGCAGATTTGTCAGCGCTTAAATGTTGTTCAGCTGCGGCATTTGCGGCCCATGGAACACAGCCGTCTGGAAAATCCCAGCCCAAAGCTTTGGCCTGCGCCACCTCATGAGGAATTGACAAACTGGTAGGTAATGGCCCGTGAGGCGCTTCATAGATCACAGATGTGCGGTGCATGTCACGCAGCCATTGGCGCACATTAGGCAAGGCATCGTTCGCTAGCCAGTTAGCTGGTGCGCGATGGCCAGACCACAACGCATAAGGAACCACCCACGTGGGTAAATCAAAAGACATAGCCTCGATTGTCCTTGATGACACAATCACCCCCTGTGAAAAACCGCTCTTCCTCTCTTCCCTATGAATTACTGATCGGCTGGCGCTACACGCGTGCGGGCCGCAGCGCTGGGCGCAACGGGTTTATTTCGTTTATTTCTGGCGTGTCGATGTTGGGCATTGCTTTGGGCGTTGCCGCTTTGATCATCGTGTTGAGCGTGATGAACGGTTTTCAAAAAGAAGTGCGCGACCGCATGCTTGCCGTTGTGTCGCACATTGAACTGACAACACCTACTGGCGAAGGTTTTGCGGATGTTGACGCCGTTTTGAAGAAAGTTCGCCAACACCCCGAGGTGGTGGACGCCGCCCCATTTGTCGCGCAGCAAGCTTTGTTAGCCCGTGGCGAAGACATGCGCGGTGCTTTGGTGCGCGGTATAGAGCCCGAGCTCGAAGCCAAGGTGAGCGACTTCACTTTGCAGCTTCCACCGAAAGCCATGGCTTCTTTGCAAGCTGGCAGTTTCAATGTGGTGTTGGGTGGTGAACTTGCACTCGCCATGGGTGTGCAAGTGGGCGACCGCATCACACTCATTTCACCTGGCGGTCAAGTAACGCCTGCTGGGGTTTTGCCACGTTTAAAGCAGCTCACGGTGTCTGGCATTTTCGATTCTGGCCATTACGAATACGACGCTACCTTAGCGCTCTTGCATGTAGAGGACGCACAACGTATTTTTCGGGTCGAGGGCCCAAGCGGCATTCGACTCAAGATTCAGCACATCAACGATGCGCGCTCGGTGGCTTACGAACTCTCAGCCCTATTGGGTGGCGAAGTGATCGTGCGCGATTGGACGCGTCAAAACCGCACATGGTTTGCTGCTGTGCAAGTCGAAAAACGCATGATGTTCATCATCCTCACCCTGATCGTGGCGGTGGCCGCTTTTAACTTGGTGACAACCTTGGTGATGACCGTGACCGACAAACGCGCTGACATTGCGATTCTGCGCACGTTAGGCGCCAGCCCATCGAGCATCTTGGCGATTTTTGTGGTGCAAGGTGCGACGGTGGGAGTGATGGGCACTTTGGGTGGACTGCTACTGGGTCTTGGCGTGGCATTCAACATCGACGTCATCGTTCCTGCGATCGAGCAATTGCTGGGTGCGAGTTTTCTGCCACGCGATATTTATTTGATCAGCCGTATGCCGAGCGACCCGCAGTCTGCCGACATATGGCCCGTGGCTTTGATATCGTTGGCTTTGGCGTTTGTGGCGACAATTTACCCCAGTTGGCGCGCCAGCCGTATCCAACCTGCACAGGCTTTGCGCTATGAATAAGCCCTCCAGTTTTGACAATATAAACAAGCCAACCGTTCTAGAAGCGCAACACATCAGCCGACGGTTCAGCGAAGGGGCCTTGGACGTCTCCGTCTTGCAAGATGTCAACCTTTCGGTGGCCGCTGGCGAAACGCTGGCCATCGTTGGCGCCTCGGGTTCTGGCAAAAGCACTTTGTTGCATATCTTGGGAGGTTTGGATTTACCCACTTCAGGCTCTGTGAACCTGTTAGGCCAAACATTGGGCGGACTGAGCGCTAGCGAATTAGGCGATTTACGTAATCAACACTTGGGCTTTGTGTATCAGTTCCACCACCTCTTGCCAGAGTTCAGCGCGATCGACAACGTCGCTATGCCATTGTGGATCCGCCGTATGGACCGCAGTGCGGCTAACGCGCAAGCTGAAGCACTATTGGAATCTGTCGGCCTTGGCCCACGCATGCAACACCGACCTGCGGAGTTGTCTGGCGGCGAACGCCAGCGTGTGGCGATTGCCCGTGCTTTGGTGACACGCCCTGCTTGTTTGTTAGCAGATGAGCCTACAGGCAATTTGGACCGTAATACTGCGGACCTTGTGTTTTCCATGATGCTCGACTTAGCCCATTCACAAGGCACAGCCTTTGTCGTTGTCACGCACGACACCCAACTCGCGAGCCGTTGTGACAGACAACTGCATTTGGTAGCAGGCAGTTTGCAAGACTAAGGCCATGCCTTGGATAGACACCCACTGCCATCTAGACGCCGCAGAATTTGACGCTGACTGCGATGTGGTGCGCCAAAACGCCAAGACGTTGGGCGTAGAAAAATGCGTCATCCCCGCCGTCATGGCGTCCCACTTTGACGAAGTGCGGTTGTTAGCCCACCGCCATGCAGACGCCTACGCTTTGGGCATCCATCCGCTGTACACACCGCAAGCCAAAGACACTGACCTCGCCACCTTGGACACGCAGCTGCATGCGCATCGCGAAGACCCACGATTGGTCGCGGTAGGCGAAATTGGTTTGGATGGTTTTGTACCTGAGATCAACACACCCGAGGCCTTTGCCAAGCAAACCCATTTTTTTGAAGCGCAACTGCAACTTGCACAACGCCACCAACTGCCCGTCATCTTGCACGTGCGGCGCAGCGCAGACGGATTGCTCAAAGGGCTTCGTCAATTTCCAGTGGCGGGTGGCATCGCCCATGCTTTCAATGGCAGCTTGCAACAAGCCAAAATGTTTATCGAGATGGGATTCAAACTCGGTTTTGGTGGCGCCATGACCTATGACCGCGCGACCAAGCTACGTGCGCTAGCCATTGAATTGCCGTTATCGGCCTTGGTACTTGAGACAGATGCGCCAGACATCCCGCCCCACTGGATGTACACCACTGCCGAAGACCGAGAAAAAGGTAAGGCGCAAGGCAGAAACAGCCCAGCCGAGTTACCACGTATTGCCTCCGTTTTGGCTGAACTACGAGGCATATCTTTGGAGGAGCTCGCAGCAGCCACCTCGGCCAATGCATGCCAAGCCCTACCCCGCCTACAATCGACAGTGTGAGCACTACTGTCTTAAACGCCGACCTGCACTGTCACTCTGTTGTGTCAGATGGCACCCTCACCCCCGAGGTCTTAGCCACCCGCGCCAAAGCCAACGGCGTCGAACTCTGGGCGCTGACCGACCACGATGAAATCAGTGGTCAAGCACGCGCGCTTGCCGCCGCTAAAGAACAAGGCATGCAGTACCTCACAGGCACTGAGATCTCTGTCACCTTTGCCGGTCAAACTGTGCACATCATTGGCTTGGGTTTTGACCATGAAAACAACGGATTACAACAAGGTTTGCGTAAAACACGTGGTGGTCGCGGTGAACGCGCCCAAGAAATGTCGCAAGGATTGGCGCAAGTCGGTATCCACGGTTGCTACGAAGGCGCCTTGAAATATGTCGGCAACCCTGAGCTCATCTCCCGGACCCACTTCGCCCGCTATTTGGTGGAGTCAGGCGTTTGTGCAGACACCCATGAGGTTTTTCGCAAGTATTTAACCGATGGCAAGCCAGGCTTCGTGCCACACCGCTGGGCCTCGCTCAAAGAAGCTGTTCAGTGGATCACCGATGCGCAAGGCATTGCCGTGATCGCCCATCCTGCCCGGTACAACTTCACCCCAAATGAGGAATACGCTTTCTTCACCGAATTCAAAAACCACGGCGGGCAAGGCGTGGAGGTGGTGACGGGGAGCCACACCGTGGCCGAATACGTGAAATACGGTGATATGGCTAAAGAATTTGATCTACTCGCTTCACGTGGCAGCGACTTCCACAGCCCAGAAGAAAGCCGTATTGATCTTGGAACTCTGCCTTGGTTGCCCGGTCAACTCACCCCCGTGTGGGAAGCCCTGGCCCATCGCATCCAATGACGACTATCTCTAAACACAGGTCCGTAGACGGCTCCCCTCTTTCAGCGCAACAAGCATTGGCCGGCATGCTCTACGCCGTGATCGCGATGGCGTGTTTTGCGGTACTCGACACCACCAACAAATTTCTTTTAGCCAGCGTCCCCATGTTGATGGTGCTCTGGTTTCGTTATGCCTTCCAAGCCGTTGCGACCACCGCACTCATGCTGCCTAGCAAAGGCCGAGCAGTGTTTCAGACCCGCGCTTTGAAGCTTCAAATTGCTCGCGGCTTGCTGCTACTGACATCAAGTTTTTTGGCTTTTGGTAGTTTGATCCGTATGCCTGTCGCCGAATTCAGTGCGATTGCTATGTTGTCGCCACTGACTGTCACCATCTTGGCGCGCTTTGTCTTAAAAGAACATGTCTCCAAGCTGCGCTGGGGGTTTGTTTCAGGCGGCATGGTGGGCGCCTTGTTAATCGTTCGGCCCGGCGGTGGGATGGACGCAAGTCACGCCTGGATTCCTCTGCTGATGGTGCTGTCTTATTCCAGCTTTCAGATTTTGACTAGCCACATGGCCAAAACAGAATCACCTGAGACCATGCACATCTATACCGGTTGGGTTGGCGCCTTGATTTCCACTGGTTTAGTCCTCAGTGTTTGGACTACTGAACTGACTGGTTTCCAATGGATGTTGATGGTTCTGATCGGTTGTGCCGGAACATTAGGGCATTACTTGCTGATTGTGGCCTTTGCGCGCGCGCCTGCTTCACGCGTCACGCCTTTTCTCTACAGCGGTATTGCTTTTGCCACGTTGACCGGATGGGTGGTTTTCTCGCATATCCCCGACCCGATAGCGCTCACAGGCATGTCATTGATTGCCCTGTGTGGCTTGGGCGCGGGCTGGCTCGGTCAACGCGAGCATGCCAAAAGCGTTCCGCCCTCGCACGATTGAGGCGACCCAGCCATGGCCCAGTTTCTGCAGGTGCACCCTGAGAATCCGCAACCGCGCTTACTCAAACAAGCCGTTGCTTTTTTAGTCAACGGTGGCGTGGTGGCAGTGCCAACCGATTCGAGTTACGCCTTGGTGTGCCATTTGGACGATAAAACAGCCGTAGAAAAAATGCGCCAAATCCGCCAAGTGGACGACAAGCACCACCTCACCCTACTTTGCCGCGATTTGTCTGAGCTTTCCAACTACGCCAAGGTAGACAACCGCCAATACCGCTTGCTCAAGGCGGCAACGCCTGGCGCCTACACATTCATATTAGAGGCTACTAAAGAAGTCCCTCGGCGTGTAAGCCATCCGCAACGTAAAACCATAGGTCTGCGGGTACCAGAAAACAAAACCTTGCTCGAGCTTTTGGCGCTGCACGGCGAACCGCTTCTCGCCACCACATTGATTCCCCCAGGCGAAACCGAACCCATGAACGACGCCCAAGAGATTCGTGAACGCTTTGAGCATCAACTTGCTGCCGTGATTGACGCCGGTGCTTGTCCGCTTGAAGCCACCACGGTGGTTGACCTCACCAGCATGGAGGGAGGCGGTGACCCTACCATCATTCGAAAGGGTCGGGGCGCTTTGCGCACTTTAGGTCTCGAATAGGCAAATTACTAACGACGCAATGCGACAATTCTGTCAATCCATTTCACAAAGTTAAACCCATGAAAGACCGCGTTCTCTCAGGCATGCGCCCCACTGGCGCCCTGCATTTAGGCCACTACCACGGCGCTCTCAAAAATTGGGTGCGTTTGCAGTCTGAAATGGAGTGCTACTACTTCGTCGCCGATTGGCACGCCCTGACCACGCACTACGAAAGCCGCGAAGTCATTGAACAAAATGTGTATGAGATGGTGATCGATTGGCTTGCCGTAGGCCTCGACCCCAACCAGTGCACCATGTTTTTGCAAAGCCGCATCCCGGAACATGCTGAGCTTTTCACCCTCCTCGCTATGGGTACTCCATTAGGTTGGTTAGAACGCGTACCTACTTACAAAGACCAGCAAGAAAAACTCAAAGACAAAGACTTAGCAACCTACGGCTTCTTAGGCTACCCCTTGCTACAAGCTGCGGACATCTTGATTTACAAAGCCAAATATGTCCCAGTAGGCGAAGACCAAGCCAGCCATGTTGAATTGACCCGCGAAGCCGCAAGACGCTTCAACCATTTGTATGGACGCGAAGCCAACGCCATCGAAAAAGCCCAAGCGAGTTTGGCCAAACTGCCCAAAGACAGCGTCAAGCGTTTTGAGAAGTCTCGCAAAACCTACCAAGAAACGGGAGACGCCAAAGCTTTGGAAGGTGCCATGGGCTATCTCGCCAGTGCCACAGAACTCGACTCCTTAGACCGCGAGCGTTTAGAAGGCTACTTCAAAGGTACGGGCAAAGTCATCTTGCCCGAGCCCCAAGTTTTGTTGACCGAGGCTAGCAAACTTCCTGGCTTAGACGGCGCCAAGATGAGCAAAAGCTATAACAACGCCATTGCTATTCGCGAAGACCGCGCCACGCTGGAGCACAAGGTCAAGCGTATGCCCACCGATCCTGCCCGCGCCAAACGCACGGATGCTGGCAATCCTGAGAACTGCCCCGTCTGGCAGTTCCACAAGGTCTACAGCACGGATGACACCAAAAAGTGGGTGACCCAAGGCTGCAAAACAGCAGGAATTGGCTGTTTGGAGTGCAAGCAGCCCATCATTGACGCCATCTTGCGTGAGCAGCAACCGATGTTTGAGCGTGCTGAGAAATACCTAAGCCAACCCAAGCTAGTTCGTGATATTGTGGATGCAGGTACTGAAAAAGCACGCATAACCGCCCGAGCCACCATGCACGATGTTCGGGCAGCAATGGGGCTAAACTACTAACATATAAGCGCAGGAGTAATAAAAATGAGTATGTACATCATCGATGACCACCCTTTAGTCCGTTCCGCCATTGCCATGCTGCTGCGTCGCATGCGCTCTTCCACCAAGGTCATCGAATTAGACAAATTTAGTGAATTGCAAGCCGCCATCATCAAAAACGGCGAACCCACTTTGTTTGTGCTCGACTTGCTCTTGCCTGGCGTCAAAGGCACCAGCGCGGTCACTGAAGTGAAAAAAATGTATCCCGAAGTGCCTTTGGCAGTTCTCTCTTCGATGCCTGCTGGTGAAGCAGAAGAAACTTGCATTGAAGCGGGCGCCGACATCTATATCGAAAAATCGACCCCTAGCAACGAAATCGGCGAGGCGCTCAAAGGCTTGTTTGCGGCTGAGGCTGGCGACGAAGAAACCATTCCACTAGGAGACACCAAGCTCTCTAAGCGCCAAAAGCAACTCATCATCATGTTGGACCGTGGCTTAGGTAACCGTGAAATCGCGGAAGAACTCGATATCAGTGAACATACCGTCAAAGTCCACTTGTGGCGCCTGTTCCGTCGCCTGGGTGTGAAGAGTCGAACACAGACGCTGCACTTTGCTAGGACGCATGGCTTGCTCTAAAAGGTTTTAGTGAGATCTGGCTGGCTTTAGCCCCGCCGTAAGCTTGTAGTCACCGCAAAAAGGCCTCTTCAATGAGGCCTTTTTCATTGCAGCGGTTCGCGCACCATGAGGTTGAGACCACTGCTACCTAGTTTCACAGGTGTCAGGCTCACACCCAAATCTCCAGGTTGCGCCATGGCTTGGCCGCTCTTGGAAATTCGCACTTTCACCGTCACCTCTGCCATGCTCGATAGCTTGGCCGCTGGGTTCATGGATGTGCTGTCGTCCAAGACAAAGTCAAAGGGTAATTTGTCTGCCGTAGTTCTGACAATCGCCAGCGGCATACGCGAGCCCGATACTGGCGTCGCAAAGACAAACACCGTGTCCGTTGGCGCGACTTTGTCGGCTAGCTCTTTGATCACACTCACTCTGCCTGAAATTCGTGCCGAACTTGCTTGGTTATTGGAAGCGCCTACTGCTGAACTGGTAGCGGACTGACTAGATGGCGCATTAGCCAAGGCATTGCTGCGAGTGGGCGCTGATGGCAAACCCATTTTTTCACGCGTTTGTGCAATCGCTCGGTCTAATTCTGGAGCATCGGGAGAAGCTGGCTCAACTACTTCTCTAGCCCGTTCCCAAAAACGTAATGCAGAACGGTAGTTCAGTTCTGAATACGATGCGCTTCCCGCCAAAAGCAAAGCGTTTAAGTGCTGTGGGTCTGCAGTCAAAACGCGTTGGATGATGGCCCAAGGCTGTCCAGCAAAGTTGCCTTGGTTTTTTTGCGCCAAAACTTCAGCATGCTCAATCGCCAAGTTGTCGTCTTTGCTCAGCGCAAGTGCTTTTCTAAAAGCCTCGTCAGACTCGTCAAAATGTTCGCGCGCACGCTGAACGCGCGCGAGCATGATCCAACCATCGATTTGATTAGGCTCATCCTGCAAACGCCGCATTAAAGCCGTGGCCATTTCAGTCATTTTTTCAGGAGAGATGTCAGAACCCTGCTCGGCTTCAGCCTGCAGAGCTGCGGGATTTAATGCAAGGGGTTGGCCCATCACGGCGTACATCACACTAGCAGCAACAGGCACCAAGAAAACAAAGCCCATCACCCATATCCATGGTGCGCGCCAGGCTTGGGGTGTGGATTTTGTAATTTGTGTGGTGTCGCCCACGTCGTCTAACAAACGCCTGGCCAATTCATCTTTGGCGATCTGCAACTCTTCACTACTTAAATTGCCCAGCACATATTCTTTTTCTAAGTCGTGTATCTGGTCTTTGTAAACGGCAGCGTTGGCTTGGACAGGATCGTCCGCGTTTTCTTGTGCTTGATGTGAGGCGTCTGCGCCAAGCTGCGAACCACGCCACAAACTCACACAGATGACAGTCAACACCACAACGACCATGGCTAAAGCAGATAAAAGAAAAATTAAAGTTGGATTCACATCAATCTTTCAATAATTGCTCGACCCGCGCACGGTCAGCATCACTCAAGGCTTGGGGGTGCACAGCCAAACGGCGTTGGCGCAAATACGCCAACAAAAAGATGGCGGCCATCAATAACACCACGAATGGACCAAACCAAAGAACCCATGTCAGGGGTTTAACTTCAGGACGATAGAGAACAAAGTCTCCGTATCTAGAGACTAAGAAATCTTTGATTTCTTGGTCAGATTTATTGGCACGTATCAAGTCGCGTACTTCACGGCGTAAGTCGTCCGCCAGTTCTGCGCGCGAGGAAGAAAGCGACTCGTTTTGGCAAACCATGCAGCGCAGTTCTTGCGAAATATGCACCAAACGTGCTTCCACAACAGGGTCTTCAGCCATGGGGCTGGCTTCGCCTGCATTTGCCAAGCCTATGCATATGCCCATCAAGAAAACAATGATGCACTTCATGATTTACCCAAGCCCTGCATGAGAGGCAAAATTTTCTCAGCCAAGAGTTGAGGCGTGACTGCGCCTACATGTTTGAATCGGATCACTCCTTGCTGATCGATCACATAGGTTTCTGGCACACCGTAAACACCATATTGAATGCCTACGCGGCCATCTAAATCCATCACCGATGTGGTGTAAGGGTTGCCATGGCGTTGCAACCACACCGCACTGCGTTCACGCGCCACTTGTAATTTGATAGCGTCGCTTTGTTTGGCTGCAGGGTCTTGCGGTTGGATTTCTTTGTAGCTCAAACCAACGATAGGAACTTGGTTTTTTTCTGCAAACGCTACTAGCACTGGATGTTCTTCACGGCATGCGACACACCACGTTGCCCACACATTGAACATCCATACCTTACCCAGCATCTGCTCTGGCGAAAACGTTTTATCGCTCTCTAAAGTGACTAAGTTAAAAGCAGGTGCAGGCTTGCCAATCAAGGGGGATGGGATTTCGCGAGGATCACGGTTTAAGCCAATCGCCAGAAAAATTATTAGGCAAAAGAAAAATGCCAAAGGGATAAAAACTTTTTTCATGCGCGGTACCTGCGATCTAACGCGGCTAACAAACCGCCTAGGACCATCAGCAAGATCCCGCCCCACAACCAAGGGACGAAAGGTTTGTAATAGACCCGCATACTCCACTCTGTGCGCGCATCGTCTAAGGGTTCACCAAGTGAGACATACAAATCGCGCATAAATCCTGAGTCAATACCCGCCTCGGTCATAGGCATGGCCGATGAAAAATAGCGACGCTTTTCTGGCTGCAGAATTTCGATCACTTCATTACCGCGCTTAACCTCGACATCAGCGCGGACGGCTTTGTAATTCGGTCCAGTGACTTCGCCGAGCGACTTCAACTGAAAACTGTAAGGTGCAATAGTGACCACGTCATTCACATGCATGCGAACATCGCGCTCCACTTCATACGAATTCACGCCCGTCACACCCACCACGAGCACAGCCATACCAAAGTGCGCAATGTTTTGCCCCCAGAAAGACAAGCCAATGCGTCCTGGTTTACGCAAACGCGCCACCACTTGTTGCAAGGTTCCCAAGCCCACCCAAGCACCCAAGAAGATACCCAGCATGGCACCAAAAGACCAACCACCTAATACAAATGGCAGGGCAACCGCCAACACCACTGAGGCAAGACCAGAGAAGCGCAAGGTATACGCAATCTCAGACACCTTGGCCTCTCGCCAGCGCGCAATAGTGCCGGGCACCATCAAAAACACCGTGGGAACTAACAGCGGCGCAAACACCGCATTGAAATACGGAGGACCGACAGACAACTTACCCATATTCAAAGCGTCAATGATCAAAGGGTAAATCGTTCCGAGCAACACTGCGCCAGTTGCCACCACTAGCAAAACACTATTGGCCAGCAAAAAAGATTCACGAGAGACCAACTCCATGCGGCCACCTAATGTCACACGAGGGGCACGCCATGCAAACAAGGTGAGTGAAGTTCCCACTACCACCGCCAAAAATACCAATATAAACACGCCGCGTTTGGGGTCGGATGCAAACGCATGCACCGAAGTCAACACGCCAGAGCGTACTAAAAACGTTCCAAGCAAAGACAAAGAAAAAGCGGCGATAGCCAATAACACGGTCCAAGCTTTGAAACTGCCACGTTTCTCCGTCACCATCAATGAATGGATCAAGGCAGTCGCGATTAGCCACGGCATGAGCGAGGCGTTTTCAACCGGGTCCCAAAACCACCAACCACCCCAACCGAGTTCGTAATAGGCCCACCATGAACCGAGGCCAATACCAAAGGTGAGGAATGTCCAAGCAATCACGGTCCAAGGACGTGACCATCGTGCCCATGCAGCGTCTAGACGACCACTGAGCAAAGCTGCCACTGCAAATGCAAATGCCACCGACATACCCACATAACCCATATAGAGCATGGGTGGATGGATCACGAGGCCAGGGTCTTGCAAGAGAGGGTTTAAATCACGGCCATCTAAAGCGGCAGGCAACAAGCGCTCAAATGGATTGGATGTGGTGAGGATAAACAATAAAAAACCCACGGAGATCAATCCCAACACACTTAATACCCGCGCCACCATATCGAGGGGCAAGCTTTTAGAAAACAGCGCGACTGCCATGGACCATACGGCCAACAGCAATACCCAAAGTAAAAGCGATCCTTCATGTCCGCCCCATACCGCAGCAAACTGATAAGGCTTAGGCAGCAAGGAATTGGAATGCTGGACAACATAGGTCACTGAAAAATCATTTGTCAAAAAAGCAGCAGCCAGTGCCGCAAAAGAAAGAGCCACTAAAACAAACTGCAATATCGCCATAGGCCTTGCCAAAGACTGCAAGGTGATTTGCAAAGATCTAGACGGCAAGTAAGTTCCCGTTAAAGGCAATACACCTTGTATCAGCGCGACGATGGTCGCCAAAATAAGCGCGAAATGACCGAGTTCAGGAATCATGGAGTGCCTAGGGCTTTGTGTTTATGGTTTTAAAGATTGCGCGGCTTTGGCAGCTGCCGCTTGGTCCATGGCATGCTTGGCTTCTGGGGGCATGTAGTTTTCGTCGTGCTTGGCTAATACTTCGCTGGCAGTAAACATACCGTCGTTCCCCAGCTTACCTTGTGCAACAACGCCTTTACCTTCCTTGAACAAGTCTGGCAATAAACCCACGTAGGTTACTGGCATTTCTTGTAAGGTGTCGGTAATGACAAAGCGAACTGAATTGCCATCACGCACCAAGCTGTTTTCTTTGACCATACCACCCGCACGAAAAGTACGCCCTTTAGGGGCTTCACCATTGCTTACTTGTGTAGGCGTGAAGAAAAAGACCAAGTTGCTTTGAAATGCGTTCAATACAAATGCAGCAGCAGCGCATAACACCAATACACCTAAGGCAATCCACATGAATCGACGCGTTCTTGCTTTCATAAATTACCTTCGTCCTCTTTTCGTAATTGGATGAAGAGTTGCCTGTTCGCCAACCGCGCTTGCCATACCTCTATGACCAAGCATGCAGCGGTGACACCCATACTTCCCCAAACGTAGAGGCCATAGCCACCCATCTCCCAAAACTGGCTCCAGCTCTCCCAAATCATGCGGCCTCCTGAACTGTCGCTTGCACCCACGCAGTATGTGATTCACGCTGCAAGATAGTTGTTCGAACTCGGTATAAAACCAAAGCAATGGTGTAGAACCAAAAACACAAGGCCATCAACAACATGCCCCACAACATCACTTGCGCCATGCTGGGTGACTTGGTCAAAGAAACGGAGGCGCCTTGATGCAAGGTGTTCCACCACTTCACGGAGAAATAAATGATGGGCACATTGATGGCGCCCACAATCGCAATCAAAGCACCTGCGCGGTCGCCTCTTCGTTGGTCATCAATGGCCGATGTCAACGCGATATAGCCTAAATATAGAAAAAATAAAATGAGTTCTGAGGTCAAACGGGCGTCCCACACCCACCAAGTACCCCACATAGGTTTACCCCAAAGCGCTCCGGTCCACAAAGATAGGAATGCAAACATAGCGCCAGTTGGAGCCAAGGCGCGCGTCATCATGCCAGAAATTCGGGTATTGAAAGTCAAGCCCAACACACTCCAAAACGCCATGGCCAAATAAATCACCATCGACATCCAAGAGGCTGGTACGTGCACAAAAATAATGCGGTAGCCCTCGCCCTGTTGCGCATCAGCTGGTGCAACCATAAAACCCAACCATAGGCCCCACAGGCCAAGCACTGCTGCTAGTGCAGCACACCATGGCCACAAACGCCCGGCCAAACCATAAAAGGCTTGCGGTCCAGCGTAGTGAAACCAAAAATTAGCGCGCAATATATTCATAAAACTATCATTCCAGTGCAATGCGCAAAGCAAAAGCAGATGCTAAGGGCCCAAAGAAAACAGCCGGCAACAGCATCGCCATCAAAATAGACAAATGCGCTTGCACACCCAACCCACTGACCTGTGCCTCCACTGCCCCAGCACCGAACACCAACACTGGCACAAACAAGGGCAACACCAATAGGGACAGCAACACACCACCACCGCGTACACCCAAAGTTAAAGCAGCACCAACGCCACCCACCAAAGACAAAATCGGAGTGCCCACCAAAAGGGCCAAAGTGAGGGTGCCCAAGGCATCACCTGATAGGTCAAACTGCAGTCCTAAAACAGGCGCCAATAATACCAATGGCAGGCCAGAGACCAACCAATGCGCCAGCATTTTTGCACCAATCAATAAGGGCATTGCAACTGGTGATAAAGCCATCTGCTCCAAAGTGCCATCGCGGTAATCTGCGTCAAACAAGCGCTGCAAAGCAAGCATGGATGAAAGTAATGCGCCCACCCATAAAACACCTGGGGCAATATTGCGCAACACATTCAACTCTGGACCAATTCCTAGTGGAAACAATGCGGCTACCACCACAAAGAAAAATACTGCGCTCAAGCCTTCACTTTTGCGACGCCAAGCCAGCAATAAGTCACGCTGCACGACTGCCCAAAATGCTTGCCAAATCATGCCGCGACCAATCGAATCGGACGGACATCCATTGCGTGCCCATTCGGCTGTGACAACTCCACTAACTGGTGGCTGGAGAAAAGCAAAAGCCCCCCTTGCTGCACGTGGTTGGCAAGTATCGCGCGCAAATAATCCAAAGACTGCGGATCTAAAGCGACGAAAGGCTCATCTAGCACCCATAATTTTGCGTCAGTGACAGACAAACGTGCCAAAGCCGTACGGCGCTTTTGTCCCTGCGATAAAACGCGCAAAGGTAAATGTGTACGGTTATTTAATCCCATTTTTCGCAACGCATCCATGCCCTTTTCACGGGACAAGCTATGTCCAGTCACTTGTGCGTCAAATAATAAATTTTCAATCGGCGTTAATTCATCTTTGAGAGACAGGTTGTGCCCCACATAGCAAAGCGACGCGCGAAAAGCTTCGACAACTTCTGGATGTTGCCGATTCAAAGCGACTCCATTCCACAAGACTTCACCTGAGTCAGCAGGGGATAAGCCACAAATGATGCGCAAAAGCGATGTCTTACCCACCCCGTTATCGCCTTCCAAGTGCAAAGCTTGTCCATCCAGTAAAGAAAAACTCACAGGCGCGAACAATGGCTTGTGCCCACGCACGCAAGAAATGTTAGAAATAGTCAGCATGGCTTTTTAAAAATAACTGCCAGCGTAGGTGATAACTTTTCCACCCGTGCTCATTTTGAAGCGAGCGATACCCGCACTGCGAATGGTATTGACGCCACCCAAATCTAAGACACGCACACCACGCGCTTGTAATTCTTGAATGCCGTGCCACAAGATGAGGTTGTGCGCATGTTGGTCGCGACCTACGTCATTGGTCCAACCTACTTGGTAAGTAGCGGACTCACCATGGATCAAAAATAGCATGCCAGCCACTCTGTCGCGGCCGATATCTGCGCGTACCGTCAACATATTTTTGCTGGGCTGCTGACGCGACTGTGCATACAAGTCAAAAAACTGTAATGGCAAACCTGATAAGCCTCTTTGTTCACGCTGTTGCATATCAGCATCTAGCAACCAACGGTATTGGCCTGGGTTGGTCCCCACGCGATGAATAGTGAGTTCGGAGTTTTCTGCACCGCCCAAACGATGCCGCCAACGTTTATCCAACCCAGCACGCAAGTCTGGCAAAGACTTGGTGATATCTAGCATCACCGAACTTTGCCCTGTCATTACTCTGCGCCAAGGCGAAAGACCGAGGTCAGCGCCCGCCTCTTCTGCAGGTGTAAAAAGCACTACGCGTAATTTATTCAAAGGCATAGTTTTTTTGAGAGCTTGATAGGCCAGTTCTTTTTCTTTCGCTGTTACAGGCGCAAGCCAGACGGGGCCCAATGAACACAAAGCCATGCTTGCTAACTGCCCGCCAAAGTAACGCACAATAAATTGCGCTAGAGCAACAGGCTCACTGTCGCGCGTCACCACCCCTCGCAAAACATGCACGCCCAATGTTTTCATGCAGGCGCCATAGGCCCAATCTTGCTGTAAGGCTGCGCCAGTGCGTGCATGGTGTGCATCCCAAGTCGCCCCGTCAATAGCATCCCAAGAGACTTTCATACGCCTAAAATCTCCAGATGCTCAAAGCCTACCGCCAACGCAAACAAAACGAGACCGTCATGGGCCATCGTTTGGAAGAACCCCACTTGACCTTGTGGGTAGTGTTTTGGGTTTTTATTTACTTGGGTCTGCCGTTGTTGCTTGTAGGAAGTGTGATCGATCTTCTTATCCAATACGCCACCGGAACCTGTACAGGTTTTTGGTGTTGGTTGAGTTAACGTAAGAAGCACGCGCGACATCACTCTTTATTAGGGCCGGATACAAGGGCCCGATAAAAGCACACGAACCGTTTTGCCGCGGTAATCCATATCGTTAAACGCAGTCATAGTGACCGATTCGCGGTCTATGCGGATCTCTGACTCAAAACCTGTCGTCTTGTTTTTGCGGGTCACACCCATTTGCTTTTGAGAGGTGAGGTTTGTGCCAGCAAATTCTTCCGTCGTCAAACTACTGGCCTGAACGGTGTAGAGATTAGAACCAACCACCTTCATGAATAAATTTTTACCCATGGTTTGGATTTCTACTACTACCTTCTCTGGTTTAAGTTTTCGGTCTTCTAGGGCGGGGATGACGCCTTCCAATTCGCAAGACATTTTGAAAGTTTGGGCCCAAACTGGCTGATTGAGAAACAGGCTGCATAAAACAGCAGTTGAGATTTGCGCATAGAAGTTCATATAAATGCTCCTGCGACATTATCGCGTTAGTCAGAAGCTAAGATTTTCATAAAAATTAACCAGGCAAAGCCTCTAAAGCCAAGGTTTTAGAGCGGGCCGCCCTGAAATACTCTTTCCAAAAACGGAAAAGATTGTCGACTTGAAGGCTAGGACTATTTTGTAAATAATGAATTTGAATGTCTACACCTTGAAAGTTAATCTGCGTCTTGTGGGCATAGGCAGTGCTGCTAAATTGTTCAAAAGTTGGTAAGGTCTTGTACATATTGAGTTGCTTGCTGTTTTGCAGTAAATCTGACAACACAATCAAAGTCTTAGGGCCATCTACATGGTGTTTCTGAATGGAGTTCAAACTCACCATTTGCAACATTTCCAAAATTGGAGATTCTTGGGCTGACGCAATACTCAGAAGCTGTGTACTTTGCTCAAATATCGGTGTTAAAAAACGATCTTTGTATTGCCGGTTGAGTTGCTTGATGTTTTCAGTCAACTCGTTGTGGCCTTTGCCGTCTCCTGGGTTACATAACTCTACTAAAGGCTTGGTTTGCGCTACAAAGTCATCGCCCAAAACAAATATAGAAAGCAAATAGCCAGGCGGGGTTTTGTTTGACACCAAATCGGTGACAAGAAGATCGAATGCTGCCTTTTGTGCAAGATTCAACGGATCGGTTTTATCAACGAGAAGAATGTTGTGCCCTATTGGGCCGTCGATAGGACACAAAGTTTTGGAGTCGATGGTGTTGCGTTTTTGGCTCCACCACCAAGCAGTTGCTCCCATGACTGATATGACCAGCAACAAGGCTAAACTTCCCAAAAGAATATTGCTACGCTGACGGCTACGCGCAAGCTTACTTTTGCGAGCCATTACAAAGCATCCTTGGTTTGGATAGCTTGCGCGCGCTGAATAAAGTTAAGTTGCTGTAAGTGTCTATCAAACAGGTTATAAATTTTTTCTCTACGCGTTGGCAAACTGTCTTCCAGTAATTTGATGCGCTCTTGCAAATGGGCATGCATTTGCTCGTATTCAGACATATCCGGTTTTTCAATCGCAGTTGTTCTGAGTGCAGGCAAAGTATCAAAATAAGCGGGGCGAAGCGCATCTTTTCGGCTCCTGCTGTTTTCCGCTCTAAAGATACGCAAAGTGGCATACAGCGCGACCTCTGATTCGTTTAGCTTTTGCATCCAAGATTGGAAGATGGACTTTTTGTCTTCAATCTGTTGTCTAAATCTGGATGCAAATTGTTTTGCCCTAAGAATTTCATCATCTAGCGCATCGATATTTTCTTGCTTTACCTCCTCTAAAGAGGCGCGAACGTCTTCAAACTCTTCTTCAAATTCCTCTGTGGCTTGTTTTTCTCTGCGGCTCACGGCACCATAGCCAGGATACAAATCGTCAACAAACAACCCATCTATCAATGACGCTAATCCAAAACCAATCGTGACTAAGAACAAAATCCATGCGACTAAGTCATTCAAGCCCAAGGGGTTGTTTACTAAGGCAAGCCAAGCATCTTGGGTTGGATTGGCACTTTCAACCAAAATGGCAGATCGAAGATGCCCTATAGCCAAAGCCATGCAACCAATAAATCCAAGGGCGGCGCCCAATGCCAAAAGACCCAAGGTTTTGATCGCTGGTTTAATATGGAATACCCATCGAACTGCTGTCTTACCCAACACAAAAGCGGTGAATACGTTCACACTAGCAAGCGTCAAGGCATATAAAAATCCACCTAGTAATCCCGTGCTTAGCCCTTCAGCAAAAAAGGCGGCATTGAAAACACCTTCAAAAGTAACTAAAAGCACCAGCAAGGCATAACGGAAAAAGAGGCCTGTTCCATCCGGATAAATAGCGTCTCTTTCTAGCTGGTGATGGGCACGAAACCTTTCGAGCTCTTTAAAACGACGATTTGCAGTAGCCCCTAATTTTTCTAACCATGAATTTTGTTCATTGAAAATAATCAGCGCTTTGCGCTCGAAGTCTGCCGACAAAATATCTGGCTTCAAATCGAATTCATGCACTTGCGACTCGTGAATCAGTCGGTCCATGCGATCCAAGTCAGCCAATGTCTGAATTTGAATTTGCTCTCTGACGCCTTCGATATAACGGACCACCTCTTGCTCGGTGACGGTTGTTACCTTGCTATGGAATGAAGGTAGGCCAAGCTCACCAAGTTTTCTAGCTTCTTCTAGTAACTTGAATCGTTTGGTAATTTCGGCGACTTCAAGCGTGGAATCAGACTTTTTGGTAGAAAACCAGTCTATAAAACGCTTTAATTTGTTCATCAAATTAGAAAGGAATGTCATGCGCCATGTTGAGAGCGGTAATACTGTTAGTCTATACAAACTCCTGCGGGATAAACCCATTCATTTTGACCAACATCAAAAAAGTGCTTAGTAGGCTTGAAATACTGGCTTTTTTGTCGATACTTGACCCATGCAAGACCATTACAAAACTTTAGGACTACTTTCGATTGCCGATGATGTGGTGATCAAGGCCGCTTTTAAAGCTTTGGCACAAAAATACCACCCTGACAAATACAAGGGAGACAGCAGGCACGCGCTAAAAGTTATGGCAGACCTCAATACTGCCTATGCGGCTTTGCGGACCAAAGCATTAAGGCAAGCTTACGATGAGAAATTATCTGCATATGCCGATAACCATGCAAAGGAAAGCACCCCGCCAACCAAAAAAGAAGTCCACAAGGGACTTGTGCAAAAGATCAAGAGAAATGTGCTCGATGAAATAGGGGTGATTACGCTTTTTGAAGAGTTGTTCAATTGCGAAGTCAAAGTTCAAACTGGATGGATGAACTCTTACAGCACAGTTCTAGAAAAAAATACAGTCACTCTAGATTTTGTTGGATTAAAAACAAAAATCATCGAGCATCTAGAGAATTAATTTATGACTCTCAACTATCCCTTTGAACACATTCGTGCAAAACCACATGAGCTAGATTTATTTAAAAAAGCACTGCCAAATATAACTAAGGAAATGCCTGAGTTTTTCCGTACTATGGATGTTGCCAATAAAAGTATTGAGCAAAAAAATATGTTTGGAAACCCACTTGGAATTCGTCAAGACTTAGGGTTTGAAAATTCGCTGAAGGTTTTGCTGCTTGCCTGCTTTAACGATGGCCTATTGACTGCGGGTGATACAGCCGAAAAAGCGATAGATATCTTTCGAGCACTCACGCTCAAATGGTATGCATTCGGCAACAAATTAGATAGCTGCCTTTATTTTGCTTACTTTGCTTATTCACGCCATTCTTATGCTGCTACGCTTTTTAATGACTACTTAAAGCAAAGCGATTTTTTAGCTGGCGGAGCAAAGAGCCGCCTCGATAATGCCGATGTCGCCAGCCTTTTGAACCCTACCTACTCTAAAGCTTGGTACAAAACATCAACAGGACTTGGAGATAAATTACACCCACTGGTCTTGTCAGATGATGACGTCACCAAAACCAGCTTCCCGCGCCCAGGTTATCAAGTGCACTTCAGAAGTACCAACCGCTTTGATTTGCGGGTTCCTACGTTTATTGAAATGGATCAAGTAGAAAAGCCAATGATTCAAGATACAAAAGTGATTGTGTCGTGTCCTAACTGTAGGCAAAAATGCAGAGGTAATTTGTTTAAACAAATTGAAGTTGCATGTCCTAGTTGCAAAACAACTTGGAAGCAATTCACTTCTTAAGCCAGTTAGACTGGCTTACTTACTAACTGTTGCCATGAGTGGACAGGGAAGTCGGTGCGGTTTTGTCCTTGTACGCCTCCAAACACCACACATCCACTTTCAAATGATGCAGGATGATGTGCCGCAAATGTTTTAAGTCCCTTGAAATAATCCTTGGCTACCGTAGCGCCTGCTTTGATTTCAATTGCATGCATCTTTCCTCCTACTGGTAATAGTAAATCGACTTCATTGCCTTCAGAATCACGGTAGAAATACATTTCAGAAGATTCGCCAGTATTCAACCTGTCTTTCATGGCTTCCATGATGATGAAATTTTCAAATAAGCTACCCCACAAAGGATCACGTATTACTTGTTCTGCATTACGCAGACCCAAAAGCCAACAAGCTAACCCAACGTCATAGAAATAAAGCTTGGGTGACTTGACTAACCTCTTGCTTGTATTGGTAAACCAGGGAGGAAGCAAGTGGACGATATAACTGGTTTGTAGCAAATCAATCCACGCGCTAGCTGTTACATGTGAGATACCTGTATCGTTAGCAAGACTACTCAAGTTGAGTAACTGGCCTGTGCGCCCAGCACAAAGTCTTACAAAACGCTCAAAGCGATGCAAGTCATGCACGGCAGCGAGCTGGCGTAAATCTCGCTGGACATAGGTAGCAAAGTAATCTGCCAAAGCTTGCGAGGGGTTTAGCTTGCGGTCATGTATGCGTGGATAAAACCCAGTTAGTAACTGTTGCGATAAATTTAGATTTTGTTTGCCGCCTTTAAGACGCTGAGTCTCTGCAAGCGTAAAAGGCAATAGGCGTAATACAGCACTTCTACCCGCCAAAGATTGTGATACCTGCGTCATCAACTCAAACTGATGGCTACCTGTCAACACAAATTTACCAGGCACGGGACTCTTGTCAACCATAGATTGCAGATAAGACACTAAATCTGGTGCACGTTGAATTTCGTCAAAAATGGCACCTTGCGAGAACTGGGATAAAAAGCCACGCGGATCATCTAATGCAAAGCGACGCGTATCTGGGTCTTCCAATGACAGATACGGTTTATCCACGAACAGACTTTTAGCGAGCGTAGTTTTTCCACTCTGCCGAGGACCAGTGATAGTCACCACAGGGTATTGGTCGGCCAGCCTTTTAAGAGCAGGGGTAATGTCGCGTTCAATCATGGATGAATCATAACAAAAAACCTGTAATTTGAAGAATTTTTCTTCAAATTACAGGTTTTTACTTGGCCTATGCAGACGATCAAGCCTATACAATTTCTTTTCGCCTCAAACCCTGAACGGATCCCCATGAAAGCCGAACTCAACGAGCGCATCACACGCATTGGGCCAAATACCGCATGCGGCAATTTGATGCGTCACTATTGGCAACCTATTGCGCTGATCGATGAGTTCAACTCTACCCTAGACCCTAGGATGGGGATACGCCCAGTCAAGGCAGTACGCATTCTCGGCCAAGACTTAGTGTTGTTTAAAAACGCTCAAGGTGAGTTTGGTTTACTCGACCGAGACTGCCCCCACCGTGGCGCAGATCTTTCCTTTGGACGTAACGAAGGAGACGGCCTGCGCTGCCCCTTCCATGGATGGAAGTTCGACGTTTATGGCCAATGCATCGAAACACCAGCTGAACCCGATGGCAGCAAACTTTGCAGCCTTGTCAAACAACGCAACTATCCACTAATTGAGCGTAGTGGGATTTTGTTTGGCTGGCTAGGCACTGAAAGCACAGCCCCACCGCCATTTCCGGCACTTGACTGTTTTATCGCACCCAACACCCATACCTTTGCATTCAAAGGCCTATGGCAATGCAACTGGTTACAAGCATTTGAAGTGGGCGTTGATCCTGCGCACGCATCGTTCTTGCATCGCTTCTTTTTTGATGAATCTTTGGATGACACCTACGGGAAACAATTCCGGGGTGCTAGTGCGGGCGATATCAATGGCGAGCGCTGGCCCATGACAAAAGTCATGCGTGAATTCGATCAGCCCCAAATCAGCGTGGCGCCTATGCCATTTGGCATGCGACTGACTTCTTTGCGCCCGATGACAGATGCACTCACCCATGTACGTGTGACCAACGCAATATTTCCGCATACGTTTGTCATTCCGCTCTCTGAGACCATGACCATCACACAGATGCATGTACCAGTTGACGATACAAACACCTATTGGTATTCGGTTTTCACCAGCTTCGCTGGGCCTGTAGACAAAGAAGCCATGCGTAACCAGCGCTTGAACGCCATTAGCCTGCCTGACTACATTCCAAAATCAGGTCGCCACAACAACTGGGGCTTCAGTGCCGAAGAACAAAACACACGCACCTATTTAGGCATGGGCGAGAACGACATCAACGTACACGACCAATGGGCTTGCGAAAGCATGGGGCCGATACAAGACCGGACGCGAGAGCACTTGGGTACCAGTGACGTAGCCGTCATGGCAAATCGTCGTAACTTAATCAAAGCTATCGACGATGTAGAAGCTGGCAAACTTCCGCTCGGCTTTGCACAACCCGAAGTAGCAGGTCTGCGTTTTGGCCCAGATACCGTAGACGGCATAGCACCTGCAAAAGATTGGGAAAGCTGGTGGCAACAAGAAGTCATCAAGAAGCGTATCGGAGCGCCTTGGAATGCCAGCTTAGACGCAAAGAAAACATGAACGTAGCAAAGCTCATCAAAA
>Ga0214921_10003669_pt1 | contig 23304 bp, 19 predicted proteins | sample LL1505_MetaG_FD_177992 | JGI IMG/M metagenome (GOLD analysis project Ga0214921, IMG submission 177992) | Freshwater microbial communities from Lake Lanier, Atlanta, Georgia, United States - LL-1505 | ecosystem: Environmental > Aquatic > Freshwater > Lake | place: USA: Georgia | collected... | reverse complement strand
TTTCCTTTCTAAATCGCTTGGGCGCAAGGCTAAAAATCCTTTCATCAATGTATGCTGCGATCACAGAAGTGAACTGACGCTCGCTTGCGTGAACCCGTTGCAAAAATCGATACTTGGGCGCTGGAATCCCATCCTCTGCCTCAAGGTGTGGCGTCGCAAAACCTTCTTTTATTGGTATTGGGCGAGGCGCTTGCTCGCGATAAAGCTCAGCGAGCAGTCGTAGAGAAATCACAACCTGCATGCGCGGATGGGTTTCAGGCTTTCTCAGCACAAAAGTGCCCTGCCCCTGCTTGGCGTCTGGCTTCAGGCCGCCAAAGAACTGCATAGACGTGCCGTTATACAAAAAAGTGAATGGCTGATCCCTCAGTATGCCTGAGAAGTTGGCAACACGTCGTGCGCGGCCACACTCAACAAATGCATTAGCCACCTGAAATTTAGGACTCACATGTTTCGACATGCTTTCATTGACCGTTTAAAAGCATGCGGTGGCGTGCCAGTTCCAATTGCAGAAGCTATCACGGGACATGGACGTAATGTTTCGGATTTTGCACATTACGGCTCAGTGGGATACACGCTTGAGCAGAAGAAAGCAGTGATCGAGAGAATCTTAATTTAATTAACAATTACTTGATAAAGCAAGACTTTCAAACAGACTGAATCATCATGGTACTTTAAGTGGCATGATCTAGAACGCTGCGAGCATGCAGCAAATCGCTCATTGAGGGGCCGTTTACTCTTCTTCATGCCCGTCATTCTCCTTGGTGACGGACTTCACAAACATTACGTTGGTACGACTGGCAGGGGGCAGGTCAACAACAACAAGAAATCTATGAAAACTACTTTTTCATGTAATCGCCACTCACATTGTAAAAATTAAATTTTGAATAAAAAAAGTATTTTCTAATGCAGTTTAACGGTTGGGTTGGCCTGCTTAGTTAGCATCCTAGCAAGGGTGTAAAGAGTCGTCTTTAAAAATCCATGAATAGTGAGTTCATGCAGTTTGTATAGGGATAAATACATTAACTTAGCAAAATAACCTTCGATCATCAAATTTTTACCGATTACACCACCCATCATGCTTCCCACGGTACTGAACTTTCCAAGAGAGACCAACGATCCAAAGTCTTTATAGTGATACGGCTTAAGTGGTTTTTTGGCAAGCCTTCTTTGAACCTGACGGTACATGTGAGTGGCCTGTTGATGGGCCGCTTGTGCTCTAGGGGGGACGATTCCTGATCGTCCGCCCTCTTCTTCTGTGCAAGGACAAGCCGCGCAATCTCCCAAAGCAAAAATATCAGGATCAAGAGTGGATTGCAAAGTACTTTGAACAACAAGTTGGTTCAATTTATTTGTCTCTAAACCTCCAAAATTCTTTAAGCAATCAGGTGCCTTGACACCAGCAGCCCAGACAACCAATTGGGACTCAATAAAATGCCCATTGGACAAGCTAATACCTTTAGGCGTCACTTCCATCACTTTGGATTTCGTCAACACATTTACACCCAATCTACTAATCAGCTGTTCCGTCGCATGCGATAGTCGAGGATTTAAAGCGGGCAAGATTCTGTCTGCAGCTTCTATCAAACTAATTTTTAAGTCCTTATCTGCATCAATACCATTCAAACCAAACGCCACTACCTCACGCGTGGTGCGATGTAATTCAGCCGCCAATTCCACTCCAGTAGCACCGGCACCAATAATCACAACGTGCAGCTGACTTTGATCGATCTGCTCAGATTGATGATGCGCGCGGATACATGCGTTTACCATTTTGGAATGAAACAGCTTGGCATCCATTTGATTTTCAAGCTTGAGGGCATATTCCTTAACACCTTGCGTACCAAAGTCATTACTTAAACTACCGATGCAGATAACTAAGGTGTCATATTCAATTTTTTGAACAGGTGTAACTGGTGTGTTTTCAGCATCCAAGTAAGGGGCTAAATCAATGGTCTTACTTAATCGATCTAAACCCTTGAGCTCTCCGATCCTAAAAATAAAATGATTCCAGTGGGCGTGAGCCATGTAATCAACTTCGTGATCACCAAAATCCATACTGCCAGACGCAATTTCGTGAAGCTTAGGTTTCCAAATATGGGTGCGATTCTTATCTACTAATGTGACGCTGACATTTTTATCTCGTCGGTATGCCTTGCCAAGACGAGTAGCAAGCTCCAGACCACCAGCACCCCCGCCCACAATCACGATTTTGTGCATATGAATTTACGACGCGAAGTCCTTTGGAGGTCTCAATATAGGCATCGCTTCTTCAAAAGCATATGACGCTTGCAAAACTAAGTCATCAGCAAACATAGGGCCAACCAGTTGAAATGCAACAGGTAATCCCGAGCTAGTGACACCACATGGCATGCTACAAGCTGGTTGTTGTGTCAAATTAAATGGATAGCTAAATGGTGTCCAACCCAACATAGTACTTGCATCCATTTTTCTATGTCCTGCTGGCAAAGCATCGAATGCAGGTATCGAGACAGCGGGGGTAAGCAATAGGTCATAACGGCACATAAATTGCCGCATATGAGAACCCAGCACACCTCGACGAAGATTTATTTTTTGGATATCTAAAGCTGATAAATTTCTACCCAACTCAGCCTGAGCGACAAAGTCTTGGTCGCACTTGGATTGTTGGTCTTTTGTAAGTCCGCTCCAAACTGAAAAAGAACCCAAAAACCATAAGCCGGTAGATATTTCTATAGGGTCTTCGAATCCAGGATCTACTAGCTCGATATGGGCACCTAAAGACTCAAATATTTTTGCAGCCTCAGCCACTTTGAGTGCCACTTCAGGATCTACATTTTTGACATATCCAAGAGTTGGCGAAAAAGCTATCTTGAGACCATTCACACCTTTTTTTAGAGTTTCCAAGTAGTTTTTATCATCATAGGGAAGTGACGTCCAATCCCGCGCATCTGGCTTTTTTATAACGTTCATTGTGGTTGCAGCATCTTCAACGCTCATTGTGAGTGGCCCTAGATGCGCAACAGTTCCAAATGGAGAAAGAGGATAAGCAGGCACACGGCCAAAGCTAGGTTTAAACCCAAAATTGCCACAAAAAGCAGCTGGAATACGGATAGAACCGGCTCCATCTGTACCGATTCCAATGGGCCCTAAATTGGCAGAAACTGCAGCTGAAGCGCCTCCTGAGGAACCTCCCGGTGTCTTGGTCAGATTCCAAGGGTTACAAGTGATACCTGTTAAGGGCGAATTGGTTTCAGCTTTGCAACCGAATTCAGGGGTTGCGGTTTTGCCCAATAGAACAGCCCCTGCTTCTTTAAGTCTTGCTGTAATAGGAGCGTCAACGTCCCAAGGTTGAGTTGCATCTACAGTGAAACTACCGCGCAAAGTCGGCATGCCCTCTGTCAATATCAAGTCTTTAATAGAAACTGGGATGCCATCTAAATCGCTCAACGCGACTCCCTTGAGCCATCGTTGTTCACTAAGTTTGGCTTGTTCAAGAGCGGATTCACTTGCAAGAAAACAAAATGCATTTAGCTTGGGATTAAGTAAATTAATGCGTTTTTCTACAGCTTGAAGCGCTTCTACTGGAGATGCTTTATGGGAGCTAAAAAGTGCAGTTAGCTCATTTGCAGTACATAAAGCTAAATCGGTATTTGTAGATTGCATTTTGGATATTCGGTTTACTTAGTGAATTATGTGTTACTTACTCATTAAAGTTAACCACACCAAACTTAAATTTGCAAAGGCTCTTAGGCTGCTCAATCTGTCCAAATCAATAACCGAATTCAGATCCGAAACGCTTATACAAATTGTCATATTTAATGAAAGTGCCCAATTGATGGGTAACTTGGACTGATTCAAGCCAAATCCGGCAAGCCCTCGATTTAATGGCATTTGGCAATTGAAATTGCACACAACTCCCATAGACTCGGGGAAAAGTAGGATTTTTAGCCGAGGTCAATATGTGCAGATGGGTTGCTTATGCGGGTCCAGAAATTTACCTTGAAGATTTGATCTTCCACCAAGAACACTCCATTGTGAGCCAGAGCTTGGCTGCAACCCAGTCCGCATGGGTCACAAATGGCGATGGGTTCGGTGTAGCTTGGTACACCCAGCGCACCACTCCAGGTCTGTTTAAAGACATCCTGCCAGCTTGGAACGACAGTAATCTGCGCTCGCTTGCAGCACATATTCGCACCAAGTTGTTTTTTGCGCATGTCCGAGCCACCACAGGCACTGCTGTCAATCGTAGCAACTGTCACCCCTTTATCTGGCAGAACTGGACCTTCATGCACAACGGCAAGATTGGCAATTGGCATGACTGCAGAAAAAGTGTCGAAGATCTCATCGATCACGTGCACTACCCGCACAGGGAAGGAACTACTGACAGTGAAGCCTTGTTTTTAGTTGCACTGAGCAAGGGCTTGATTCATAACCCTATTGCTGCGATACAGGCAACTTTGCGCGATGTCACCAAAATCATGGAACGCCACCATGCAGATGAGCCCATGCGTATCTCCTGTGCTTTGACCAACGGCAAAGATATCTGGGCCTTTAGATACTCCAGCGATGACCAATCGCCCAGTATGTACTTTGGTTCACCCCTCACGCGTGCCAGCGAATCTGGTTCAAACTCCATCACCACCATTGCCTCTGAGCCGTCCGATTCAGATGCTGCACATTGGTTCAAAGTAGAAGAACGCACAGGTGTACATTGGGCTGAAGGTGGGCTCGAGCACTTTAAAATTACCATTTAAATCTACTTGATACAACATAGGGGTGACATGGTCTGCGTCTATGAAGAAATCATAGGTCCGAGCTGTCTACTGCCCCGTGGTAATTAAGTCAATGTTTATGTTAGCTTCCATCCAGAAGGAACACGCGGTTTTTGGATCTGAGCCATTTCGCACATCACATCAGCAATACAAGAAAAATCTAACATTCCGTTATCACTTGCTCTTGCCAAGCTAAAGGAATTTAATGTGGCCGCACCAACAGGCATTGGAACTTTGCAAGCGTTAGCAGCATTAAGCACCAACGATAAATCTTTATGCGCTAGATCAATAGTAAATCCAGGTGATGAATCGCCTGACAAAACTTTATTGGGAAAATTCATGCGCAGCTGACCATTATTTGCTGATGTACCTAGTAATACCGCCAAAGTGTTCGTTAAATTCAAGCCAAACCGTTGTGACAGTGCTAATGCCTCACCGTTAACCTGACATAAGGTAATTGCAATGTAGTTATTAACCAGTTTTGTTCGACCACCGGTACCAACATCCCCGCAGTGATAAATAGAATTTCCCATTGCCTCCATCAATGGGCGAACACGAGAAAAATCCTCAGGACTTGCGCCAACCATGAACAAAGATTCACCACGATCGGCATGTTCTGCCAAGCGACCAACGGGCGCATCAACCCAACTTAACCCATGGTTTTTTGCCAATAAACTGAATCGGTCAGTTGCCAGTGGATCAATCGTGCTCATATCCATGATCACAGTTCCTGGCCTTGCATTTCTAAAAACACCGCTTTCACCTTGAACAACGCTATCAACCTCAATCGAGCTTGGAAGCATCGTAATGACTATGTCGCAGTCTTTGGCAATTTGAGAAATACTTACTCCAGCCTTTAAACCAGTCTTAACCAGCGCTTGAGTTACTTCTGGCTGGATGTCCCAGACCGTCACATCAAAGCCTTTTGAAAATAAATTGATCGCCATGGGGCGCCCCATACGACCAAGGCCTATAAATCCGATTTTGTCCATATTTTTAATGGTGGCGTAAACCACTTCAACTTTGTTAAAGGTTCAAGCTTAACGCACTAGGCATGACACGATTTCAATTCCGATGACGTTCAATATGTCGCGTTCGTTTACCAAATTAGTTCTGAACAATTAGCCATAACTGGCTCGAGCCCCAAGCCAGTCGCCTCGATGTCGACAAACAGATGAACCCGAATGAACTATCAGTAGCTCCACAAATGTATCAATAGCTGATCACCCTAGGCTGGCCGCAATTTCTCGGTAACAGACCAACCACCAAACTAACGCCGAAATACCCATCGTCAAATACGCAAAGGCGCTCCATACCCGGTTAACTCTAAATAACCATACCCAAGAAGATTCTCTTCTTGCATCAAACTCACTGCTCCTTCCCAGTAGAAACCTCCCGTGCTGCTACGTGCGTCTACTTCTTGTGACAGTATCAGCGGAACAAGGCGGAAAGTTTGACCTCCGATCACCAAGTCCATATGCACCGGATATTCGATCAATGACTTTGAACGCCAAGTTCCACGCGTTTGCCACCTTAGTCCACTCCAGTCCTTAACAGGTATCCCGCCGCGATCGCGTGCATCGACATGAGAGTACAGAGACTTTGATTTTTTGTCACGGATTTGAAATGCCATCAGTGTGCCGCCGTCTAACAAATTGATACCTAACCAGTCCCAGCCAACAGCTCCAGGCATTAACAATTGACTTGACCATTCGTGATCTAGCCATGCTTTGCCCTTTAACATCAGGTCTTGCTTGCCCAATTGCAAGTTGGCAGTAACGTCCAAAGGTGCGCGACTGTAGTAATGGCTAGCTTGATTAGCTTGGGAGCCTTTTTTCGATAAGCCATCTTGCCCGCGCAAGATAACAGGTTTCTGGGTACTAGCTTCAAATGACATCGCAAAGCCTTCTCCAGCAAAGCGCCCCTCGTAGGCTTCCCCCATAGCGCGTTGAATACGACATAAACGCCAATCCTCAAACTGTAAGTTGGTGTCTGTCGTATCAGCACGCAAGGTTGTCCCATTCAGGCGTCCGGCTCGATTGGCATGAAAGAAAACGTCCTGCTGTGCGACGGCCAAAGCGGCGTGTGCAAACAGTAACTGCTTGGGAGCAAGACGGCTGGGGTTATCTACCGCATGCTGGGTTCGGCTGCGAAAAAAAGTAATCTGAAAACCAATAGCCGTTGGACCTTGCCCTAGCCACCCAGTGAGATACCACCACTCGGTTCTGAAATCGAGGTGTGCCCCGTAGTCTCTAGGAAATATCAAGCGTCTAGGGATAGCTTGTGGATAAAAATTAGTTTCTTTGGCCTCAAGCCTAAAATCTAGCGTGGGAAAACCCGCCACCAATAGGGCTGCCATTTTGATAATGTCACGTCGAGGGGCCACCGGCACTACCAATCCGCTCGCAGGCTTTCGGCCAAGCGTCTTTGATCGAGTCCTCGGCTTGCAGCCCATCGCGCAGTCAATACACCGATCAATATCAATAAGGTACTGATCATCGCCCACTGATCCAGTGCAAAGTGGGTGCTCATGGTCCAGTGAAATGATTCCGGGTTGACTTTGTGTATCAAGACCTGGCTAATTACCCCCCCTAAAAGGCTGGCCCACACAATTGCCACTACTAACAGTAAACCCACCTCCAAAGAAACTAAACGCCATCGGTCAGATTGCGACATACCTAAGTGCGCAAGCACCCCAAATTCACGCCTTCGCAAGATTAGCTGCCCCGTAACTCCAGCCGCAACCGAGAAAAGCGCAACAAACAATGCAGCAGCCTCGAGGGCATAGGTCATAGCGAAACTACGGTCAAAAATTTTGAGCGAGAGCTGCCGAATAAAGCTAGAGGTGACCCATTTAAAGTAAGCCAACTCGGGAAACTTTACTTGGATTTGTTCTACAACTTTGGCAGGGTCTGCTGCGTTCGTTAACCAAAGGGAGATGCTTGAGCGAGAGTAATCACCAGTCAATACCTCGTAGTCATTTATGGACATTACTACCGTGCCATGCTGCCGTCCGTAGTCTGTGAATAGACCGCCAACCCAAACCTTTTGCTGGCCATGAACGCTTAACGGTAATAAAGTCTCTTGGCCTACGCGCCAACCATACAAATCTGCCATCGCCTCTGAACCGAAGACGATAGGCCTGGTTTGTCCATCTTTAGGTGGTAATTTTGGAAGCCCTACAAGAGCCATAGACTCAGAGAGATCTCGCAGATTTAGGGGCTTTGCAATCAAAACCACCTCCGGACGGTCATATGCCAAACGCAAGCTTCTTTGCCGACTTGTTTCTACCCTCTGGACTTCAGCCAAAGCTGCGATTACCTCCTGATAGGCTGGATCGAACCCGGGCTGGTCCGTCAAAGCTTGGCTGTTGGTATACAAATCCGCTGGTAAAACAACGTTTAACCAATCCGATACCGAATTTCGAAAACTGCTGACCATTACCATCATCGCCACAGTTAAAGAGAACGCTGCAACTGTTCCATTAATCAACGGCGAAGCCGCAGCCGGAGCCTGCGCGAGACGCCAAACAGCTAATCTCAACACAGCTGGAACCTGTAAATAAAAAAGCGCTCGAGACATAGCGCCCCACAGCCTAGCGGTTAGCCATGGGATAGCCAGCAGCCCTGCACAAAGCAAAGCGGCAATCGATCCATAAGCGGTCCAAGGTAATTCATCAAAAGTAGGAAGTAGTAATAAGCCTGCAGATAGCCCTAAAGATGTAAGGCTCCATTTCAAAGTCGGTAGGCTCGGCGCCAATGTTTCAGCTTGGCCTGCGCGCAACACGGCCATAGGTTGACGCCAATTAATTTGCAACATAGGTAACCACGCCGAACCCAGCCCCATCAGCGTTGCAGTCAAAAATAAAAAAACCATGACAGTCCAGTCAATCACCATCGGTGGTTGACTGTTAGCAAAGTAATTGCCGCCTAGGTCGCCACCAAACCAGTGCATCAAAACAGATGCAAGCAAAAGACCCATGCTTGTTCCAACTAGACCGCCTAAGGCGCCAATCAAACCACCTTGCGTCCATACAAATCGGCGAAGCCAAACGTCGCTCGCACCCATTACACCTAGTAAAGCCAGCTCTGAGCGCTGACGAACGATCGATAAATTGACCGCTGTAGAAACCAAAAAGCCACCCGTCAATAAGGCAACCATGGCCAACACGGAAAGATTAACGCGATAGGCACGCGATAGCAAAGACATGCGGCGCTGACGATCTTGAGTAGCTACCAGCTGAAGAGTTTCGGACTGCGCTTGCAATGCATCTCTCAAGCCCTCCGGCGTTTGCCAATCCTCAAGACGGAGGTCTAGTCGTGACACAACGCCCAAGCGGTTGAACACCCATTGCGCACTTCCAATATCCATCACACCAATAACCTGCGAGAACGAACCCGGCACTTCACCAGCTATTACCAAAGAAACAGAATCTGCTCCTTGTTGTAGAAAGATGCCGTCACCAACGCGCTTGTTAAAAAGTTTTAAAGCACCAGCTGATAAAAATATTGCTTTTTCATTGAATAGATCTAGACCGCTATCAGTAACGCTTGGCATCAATGAGGAAGTGACAACTGCCGCCTTAAAGAAATCGATACCTAGAACAGTTAATCGATCAGTTTTCACAACTAAAACGGGACTTACAGTGTTTATTCCCAAATTCGCTCTGCGGCTATCCCATAATTCAATTTGACGATCATCTATGTCCCCCAATTGAGCTACTAATTGGGCTGAGGCTTGCCCATTAACCGTATCTAAAGCCTGCCCAAACGACGCCATTGCAGAAAAGTTAACAGTGTGAATGGCAACTGCCAACATTACGCCGATAGCAACCATGATGAGGGCAACTAACCACCTTACCTTAGCATGAACGGACGCCCCATTTAGCATCCATATAAACAGCAGTTGATGCCCGTTTAACTTCAGCAAACAAAGCCCTGGGAAGTCAAGCGCAAGGTTCTGCCAATTGACCGCGCAGCATCATCCGAATGGGTTACTACCACAAGACTTGACTGTCTTGATACGCACAATTCAATCAATAAGTCTAGGGTGTAAGCTGCGGTCACAGTGTCCAGGTTACCAGTCGGCTCGTCTGCAAACACAACTTTTGGCCGATGAACCAAGGCTCGCGCCAAAGCCACCCGCTGTTGCTCACCGCCCGACAGACTTGCAGGTTTTGCATCAAGACGTTTATACAAACCAAGATCAGACAAAAGCGTGCGAGCGGTCGCAGCGCAGGCTTGTCCAGATTGCTGATTTAACAAACATGGCACCATGACATTTTGCAAAGCTGTAAGGTGCGGTAGTAAATGAAACGCTTGAAAAACAAAACCCATCTCAGACTGACGGCAAGAGCGCCGCTGCTCGGCTGACCAACCCGAGGTAGGCTGTCCAGCCCAACAGACCTCGCCGCTGGATGGCACTTCCAAACCCGCCATGATGTTTAGTAAGGTGGACTTACCGCAGCCCGATGTGCCTTGAATCGCCACGTGCTCGCCAGGCGCAAGCTCAAAGTTCAGGCCTTGAAATAGCCATTCCTCAGGCAAATAGAAATGTCCCACAGAAAGCAAACTCAAAATAGCCATAAATTAAAGACGCGAGGAGTAGTTGGCGTTTGACTATCAGTTGACGATCAAACGTGCATTTTGTAACTCGCCGATGTGGCCCACGACTGCGGCATCGTCAAATCCATGACGCTTAAAAACAGCCATGACCTCGGTAACTGTTTCAGCAGAACAACTGACCAGCAAGCCACCACTTGTTTGAGGGTCTGACAACAGTGCTTTGCATTCGGCAGGTAACCCGCTGTCAAGACTAATTTCGTTGCCATAGCCATCCCAGTTCCGACCTGAAGCTCCGGTGACATTGCCACCTTTCAATAAAGCAGACACATTGGGCAACAAGGGGACATGAGCCCATTTGATATGGGCAGTTAGATTGGCACCTCGAGCAACCTCAAGGGCATGACCCGCCAAACCAAAACCAGTCACGTCTGTCAAAGCGTGCACGCCACTTAACTCGGCCAACTCGGGGCCTGGGGTGTTGAGCTTGGTTGTGTTCGAGATCATGGATTCATAACCAGCTGGATCAAGAACTTCTTTTTTAAGTGCGGCCGATAAAACACCGACACCAATGGGTTTGCCAAGCACCAACACATCTCCGACGCGTGCGCCGTCGTTGCGTTTGACGCGATCAGGATGAACCAAACCCAACACAACCAATCCGTAGATGGGTTCAACTGAATCAATCGTATGCCCGCCTGCAATTGGAATACCGGCTGTGTTGCATACCGAAGAGCCGCCCGCAAGAATTTTTCCGATAGTGGCTGTTGAAAGCACATTGATTGGCATACCGACCAAAGCCAACGCCAAGATGGGTTTACCACCCATGGCATACACATCGCTGATGGCATTGGTCGCAGCGATGCGCCCAAAATCGTAAGGGTCGTCCACGATGGGCATGAAGAAATCTGTGGTTGCAATCAACGCTTGGTTATCGTTCAGTTTGTAAACCGCCGCATCATCGGCCGTAGCGATTCCGACCATCAATTCTTTAGGAATCGGCATCTGCAATGTGCCTTTGAGAATTTCGGACAAAACAGCAGGCGCAATTTTGCATCCACAGCCTCCGCCGTGCGAGAGAGAAGTCAACCGAGGTTCAGAGAGATTTGTGGTCATTTTTTGATGCAAAAAAAGGGATGTTTAGGATTGAAAAAAACTAATGCTGTCTTGAAATGACACTTGCAATGATTGTAAGTAAGCCTTTTCTTTCGTACTCAGCAGAAAATAAAGGAGCTCTTAGGGAGCACTGCAACTTCAACAGATGAACAAATTCAGAGTCATGCCGAAAACGAATCAGCATCTCAGCAAGCGCCTTCGCGTCACCCACTGGAAACAAACCTGCGTAGTCTTTACCTAGCATACCCATATTGCCAGGAATGCAAGACGCAATCACTGGAACGCCGCTGCAAATAGCCTCCATCAATACATGCGCACCACCTTCCATCACGCTAGTGTGAACTAGCACGTGGGAACGCTGAATTTGACGACGCGTCTGCGGATAGGTTTGGGCGCCTGTGAATCGGTATTGGGGATATAGCGCAGCTGTTTGGTGCGCCATGCTTGCAAGCAGCTGATCATGCTCTGCACCAATATGCTGTATGAGAACATCGCGTTGCTGCGATAGCAATGCGACAGCTTCAAACAATGTGCGCGGTGATTTTTCCTCGCGCAGATGTCCCACCATCACAACCCGCAAGCAACGCGCTGTTTTAGGCAGTGTTACGCGTGGTGTTGTTGACTGAAGAACAACCGCAGATTTAGATCGCAAGTGTGCTGGTAACTCATCAAGTCCTAGCTGCTGCAAGACGATCAAACGGTTAGCAAACTCTAACGATTGTTGGGCCTGCGGGTCTTGTTTGATGTCACGGTACAAATCAGTGCCTGTCAATACCACTACTAAACCGTTGTCGCCACGCATGGCGTGCCATGCGGCGATCGACGAAAAACTTCGACGTGCATGCAAAGCAACCAATACATCGTCTGATTTTGAGCCGTCCCATTCGCTAACAATTCGGACCCGAAAATGCGTCTTTAAAAATTGACCATATCGTTTAGCTGTTTGCCAATTACCGTTGTTTGCGTTGGCTAGGGCCGGACTTACGATAACAACTGCTTTTTTAGCTGAATGATCGCTTAGGGTTTTAATGTGTACAAACTTTTTTTGAAGTTCCTTTGTCTTTGAAGTTCGAGTCATAAAAAGTAGTAAAAGACATCAGTACTCTAAAAATTTTAAGCCGCAGGACAAACTTTGCTACAAATTAAAAAGTTGAAATGGTGTTATTTTGATTCTTTCAACAACTGCTTCATTTCGGCAATTTCTTTTTTCTGCAAAGTGATGATTTCTTGGGCAAGTTGACGGATCTTTGGATTCTTACCGTGCTGTAAAACAACTTCTGCCATTTCCACAGCCCCCTGATGGTGTGGAATCATGGCAGCAAGAAAATCTTTGTCAGCATCGCCTGTGAATTTTATGTCCATGCTCTTGTGCATATTCTCATTAATTTGCTGATATTTTTTTGTTGATGCGGTAGTCGTTGACTTACTAGATGCCGAGGAACTTTCTCGTGCGTGCGATCCATGCCCCGCATGTGGATCGGTTACTTTGGTTTGCGAAGAAACTTTGTAGTGGCTGAGCGCCAAAAATAAAATTAAGATTAATTTGTGAGAGATATTTTTCATTTTGATAGATCCTTAGATATTTTTTGTTGCCTCTGCGCATGGTTGCCCTGGTGAGATGCGAACTATCGATGCAAAAATACCAACTGCGAATTTGCCTGCAGCGGAAATGTCTAAAGTCAAAGCCTTGCGCGAAGATGGTGAAAAGTTGCATAAAGAAGGCAAACATACCGAGTCAATGAAAGCGCTTGCGGAAGCTAAGAAGCTTCTGGGTGTGTGAGCCAAAGCCGCTTACCTTTTAGTGCTCAGAGAACAATTGCCTACAAGCTGAATCCGACTTTTCGCTGAATTCTTCTCTTTGAACTCTCAAGGCAGCTAAAAAATCTTCACGGCTATTCAATTTTGGTATTTCCTAAATACTAGGTGTGGGCCTCAGCACGCCGATACTCAAGACCCACATCATTTATGGATATTTCCACAAATTTCTGCCAAATTAGGACGGCACGAAGGAAAGCTTAGTTTGATCGACCTTAAATACTTTTGTTAACCAATCAGCCATGATCTCTTGACCTAGGGTTGGGTTATCGTGCTGGCAGTGCTCCGCACCGGTTTCCTCGGCTTCGGTTAGCTTAAGCGTTACGTCGATACCACGGGCTTTAGCGTAATCATGTACCAATTTAACAGTGTCAACGCCAAGTACATCATGGCCACCATGCAGCACTAAATAAGGGCATTGCATACTGTCGAGCACACCCTCTAATTTAAAGGGCTTGGCTATTTTTACTGCCTCAGCCATGGTTTTGGCACCCATTACCCATTTCATGTGTCCGGCAAGCGCATGGTCTTCGCCCCGGTCAGCAAAACGTTTTTCTATGTCCCAAATAGCGCCATGCGAAATGCAAGCAGCAAGGCGGTGCTCACATGAACCTGCGCGTGCAGCGTAATAACCTCCCATGCTTGATCCACTGACAGCGATGCGTTTGGAATCTATGTCGGTGCGTTTTTCCAACCAATCAATGCAGCGACCTACTGGTACTTCGTAGTCATATCGCGAGACGATACCCTGTCGTCTTAGAGCACCGCCCTGTCCAGGGCCATCGACAAGAAGTACAGCAATGCCACGCTGCACAGCACCGCGTCCAGTCATAAACCAAAGTTCGTCTTTGAATGAATCAAGACCCCCGAAGGAAATTAAAACTGGTTGTTTTTCATTGCTACTTTTATATGCAGGTGACTTGATGAAATACGCAGGCAAGGTTTTACCATCTTCATAAGGTATTTCTACCACTTCGCCAGGTGGGTTTAGATAACGCAACCACTTTTGGCTGGCCGCTTCGCAGCGCGTGAAAGTTGGTAAGCGACGCGCATCATCTGAGGCAAGCCAAAACTCAGCGGAACGAAAATAATCCGCTGCACGAAGCCAACAATTCATTGCCGTGCGGATATTGCCATCTTTTTCTGCCGCATCGCCACGCTTATCGTTTCGGTCAGCGACGATCATCCACTCGTTGTGCCAACTCTCTAAATCACCTGGAATCATTCGGCTTGCAGCCTGAAAACATTCACTGACTGAGCCACCTCCCTCTTGCGTCTCGCCCAAGCCTCGGCGAAATTGATAGGACATGAAAAAATGGTCTGGCCAGTGGTGCCAGCCGAAGGGCTCATATCTAGGAGGTGTTCCCAAAGTTAAATCAGTTTGCATTCAGATTCCTTGTGATTAAAAAACGTAGTCACTGTGGCTTGAAGCCGATGTCTCTTACTAGCTTGCCGTATTTTGCAAAATCACTCTTGATAACTTCGCCAAAATAATCTGGAGACTCATAAACCATATTGAGCCCAGAGGCTATCAACTTGTCGGTCACGTCAGGACTTTTCATCGCGCGGTTGATTTCATCGTTTAGCCGCATTACGATTTCTCGCGGCATACCGGCAGGCCCAACAAAACCAAACCATCCACCAGACTCGTAACCGGGTACAGCCTCAGAGGCGGCGGCGGTATCAGGCCACTGGGGGGCTCGGTTCTTACTGGTAACAGCCAAAAGATTGATGCGTCCAGACTTAATATGCGGGGTCAATCCAGTTACACCATCAACCCCAGCCAGCACTTGCCCGCCAATTATGTCGGTAGCGATTTGTGCTGAGCCCTTATAAGGAATATGGTTGAAGGAAAAATTTCCCATCATGCGCAGATGTTCAAAAATGAGGTGCGGAAATCCGCCCTCTCCATTGGTGGCAACTGTTAACTTGCCTGGATTAGCCTTAGCCCATGAAATCATTTCGGGAAGCGTCTTGAAAGGTGCGCCAGTGCTTGCGACAACAACAAGATAGTTGGTGGTTGAAACGGCGATTGGCGAGAAGTCCTTCAGCGCATCGTAGGGTATGCTTTTACTGGTGTGAGGAAGCACCACAAGGTTGCCTCCTTGCCCAGCGCCTATGGTGTAACCGTCTGGCGTTGATTTAGCTACCAAGTCTAGGCCCAACATGCCGCTGGCACCTGGACGATTTTCAACAATCACTTGCTGCCCAAGTCGCTCAGACAATTTTGGAGCGATGAGCCGCGCCATCAAGTCAGTCGTATTCCCAGGGGGAAAGGGAATAATGATTTTTATGGTTTTGTTAGGAAATGAACCAGTTTGAGCATTTGCAACTTCAAAAAATAAAATTAAAAAGAAGATTACAAATCTTGATCTCCAAATTTTTGAAAAAATATTTTGCATATTGCCTCTTGTTAAAAATTTACTTACTCTTAGGAATAACAGGTACCAACAACCTTGATTTGAATTTTGGACCCATGTGCAGGGTCACCTTGCCTCCAAAAATTGCAGGCGGGCGGTCTTGTTCATCTTCATGCGTGAATGGGCCACACCCTTTCATCGGATTTTTCATATTTGAGAGAACTGCAGCAGCATCATCGTGCTCATAGTCACGTCCGCGAATTGACAACGCAATGCTGTAACCCTTTGGCACCACAATGCATGTAGGCCAAATTTCCACGTCCAATTCGTAAATTTCCCCAGGCTTTAAGGGTTGCTTTTCGTCATGGGTATGCCAAGGACGGTAAGGCAAACTTTTTTTCTTATCTAATTTGCGATGTGAGGCTCTCAGCCAACCTTGTGCAATTGGTGTTTTAGGATCCAGGGCACCGTGGAAGAGCACCTCTTTGCCATGTGGATCGAACACTCGCACTACCGCAAAAATATCCGCATCAATCGTCGAAGACGATATGAATATTTTGAGAGCCATAGGCCCAGTTAACTCAACCTCTTGGGTTTGTGGAGGAAAGGCAAAGGTAACGCCATCGCCCATCATGTCGTATTGAATGTGCGCTTCTTGCTTTAATGGAAACTGAGAAAAGGTTTTTTTCTGCGGTTCTAAATAGAGCGACGTCCACTGTGTTCGTTTCAATGGCCACTCATATTCAGAACGGGGCGTAAATTTTTCACCAGGGCTTCTTACTAGCAAGGACACCTTTGGAGTTTTGTCCCAACCGTTTTTCTTGCCCTTGAGATAAAAATCAAAGAATCGCTTTTGGATAGCAAGGCCATAGTCTGTGTAGAAAGGCGCCCAGTGTGACCCTCCATGCACCTCTAACCATTTATTCTTGGATTTTGAACGCATAAATCCTTCGAAATTACCGCGAGTGTGTAAGCCTTGCCCACCCCAATTTGCAGCACTTAAAAGTGGTACGTCCACTTTATCTAAGTTGGCCGAACGCTCGACATACCAATCGCATATCATTTCGTTGTCCATGACGCGCTTCCAAATGTCTTCTATGTTTTTACGCAACTCTTCTTCAGGCAACGTCACGGGTCCGCAAACTGTCTCACCAGTAATTGGATTTTTTTTACCTCTGTCGCCAACACCGTGCTGAACCGTTTTAACTTGCATTTCCAACCAGTTTTTACGGAAAGAGCAGGCAATCCCTCCATGCCGATTGGATTCACGGTAGTTGTCGTTCCAACCTTCCCATACACAAATGGCTGCTAGATGTTTAGGCTTGCTTGCAGCAGCACGCCATTGGTTACTGCCGTAATAAGAAATCCCATTCATTCCAACACGGCCGTTGGACCATTTTTGTTGGGCAGCCCACTCAATACATAAATGGATGTCTTTTGTTTCACGCGCATTGTTATGGTCCATGAATCCAGGCGATCTGCCTGCGCCGCGTGAATCAATTCGAATACATACGTATTCGTCAGGTACCCATTTCTCTGGATCAACGACTTCCCAGTTTTGGTATTTGTTAGTTGATCCACGCATGACATCAGGGTTTTCACGCTCCATGATTTCCCAGGCGGTTTTATAGCCCTCTTGAAAAGCAAGCCCCTTGCCATATGGTCCGTAGGAAAGAATGACTGGAAACTTTCCCTCATGGGTGGGTCGGAAGATATCTGCACGCAAAACGAGTCCGTCATCCATCACGATGGGCATGTCCCAATCAATGTGCATTCCGTCTCGTATCTCCGATTTCCAAGCGTCCATTTTTTGTCTCCTGTGTTTTGGTCTGATTCATTCTATGCTTCAAGATATTAATTTGTACCGGTACGTATCTAAGGTGTTAACCCAATATCCTTCACGACCAATCACCATGATTGTTCCCTTCACGCCGGGGGCCCACTGATAGTTTGTCTCATGGCTATCGAGTTGGCATTTTCATAATTTCCGGTGTCATGTTGCTCCAGTTAGCAAAGAATCCGTTGCTTGAAAACTGAGGCGGAGGTGAAACTCCTTGAAGCATCACTTCTAAGCTAGCTTCAGCGCTATCGATGATTGGCAGGTCGCATAAATGTCTCAAACTTTGTGCATATCCTGCAAGCCCAGCCCCACCTAGGATCACACTTTTTACACCGTACTTAGCTGCTTTCGAGCAAGCCTCACCCAAACAGCGAATTGCCATATCTGGGTCGGCTTGAAGTTCTGACCCAGTAGGTTTAACTGTTTCAATGTGACGCAGAAGATCTCCGTAGCCAAGACTTTTGGCTAACCGCTCAAGCATAGGCTTCCAACGATCACCGCCAGTTACGATGGCAAATGGCCCATACTGCGCAGCCAAAATAAATGAAGCCTCTGCCAAACCCGTCACCCTGCATGCGCTAACTTCTCGCAAAGCAAATAAACCAGGATCACCGAAGCACCCAATGATCACCCCATCAAGTGCATGTTGGGAGGTATTTAGATATTGAGCCCAAACTTGCAAACTTGCATAAGCTGCAACTGCGTGACTAGCCTCACATGCTATGTAGTGCGATCCAAAAGTCGCAGTACGCATTTCTAAAATGAAACCATTGGGCACTTTGCTTTGCAAAGACTCTTGCAATCGCTTTGTGGTTTGAACGTTTGTATTGGGGTTTATAAAGAGAATTTTGCGAAGTTGACTTCGATCCATTGAATCTTCTACTCCTAATTTGGTGCATGAATAGGTTTTAAATGGGAATCAACTCTTCAAATGCCCCAAATAAATGCATAGAAATTTGACGATTGTTACTTTTGTATTCTTATAGTTACAAATGATTTCAATGCCTATCGCATGGCACAAGTTGTGCTAAATTTTTGACGTCAGTTAGTTCCCCAGGGAAATAAGGAATTTTTATCTAAACCATACCATTAAGGAGTTTAAATGAAACGTCGTGAATTGCTCGCAGCTGGTGCTGCTTCCATCGCTGCTCCTTGGGTTCATGCCCAGTCAGCTCCTTGGCCCACTCGTGGACCTATCCGCCTAATCTGTCAATACCCACCAGGGGGACTGGTAGACACCATTGCACGACTGATGGCGCCACACCTTTCACAAGCTCTTTCCCAAACCGTACTTGTAGAAAATCGCCCAGGAGCAGGAGGATTGATTGGCACAGAATACGCATCGCGCCAACCTGCAGATGGCTACTCTCTCTTAGTTAGTCACGCTTCTGTGCACATTTACGCAACTGCAACCCGTCGCACCATGCCATTTGATCCTGTCGGAGACTTTACACACATGGCTATGCTTGTAGAAGCTCCTATGTTGCTTTTGGTCAATGCCAAGTCTCCATATCAAAATCTGTCGCAATACATAGCAGCCGCCAAAACTAAAGTACTTCGTTACGGCTCCTCAGGTATTGGTTCGGCTAACCACTTGTTCGGTGAACTTTTAAAGATAGACGGCAATGCCGAGCAGCACGATCATGTACCTTACCAAGGTAGTGCGCCGGCTATGCAAGATTTGATGGGTGGACAAATTGACAGTGTTTTTGACCCAGTCACTACTAACGTAAACCAACTCAAGGGTGGCACTCTGCGCGCACTGGCCGTCTCTACACCACAACGCCTAACTGCATTACCCAACATTCCAACTTTTGCTGAGCAAGGGCTTCCTTCACTCACAGGATCCCAATGGCTAGGTCTTTCTGCCCCTAAGAATCTTCCTGCGCCCATAACGCAAAGGCTAACCGCGTTGGTTCCTGAGATTCTGGCAAAACCTGACATTGCTTCGCGCCTAGAAGACATCCAAACACTGGCCCGCAAGACGCCTGTCGTCGGCGATGATTTTGTCAAACTTATTCAGTCACAAATCAATACATGGACTGCTGTAGCCAAACGCGCAAAGGTTGAAGTTATCGTATAACTCTTTCACTACTACTGGGGCACAATCCAAGTGGATTCGAACTTGGATTGTGCTTTTTTTTTGCTTATCTAACTTAAACCGCTATCAAGGAAATGCTGTAATGACTGAAGTAAATTTTGATGAGATTAACAGTTACCAGCGCTACAAGTTGATGGCGAGTTTGATAATTCCCCGGCCAATTGCGCTCATCACAACCCTTGGACTTAACGGTATTGCCAACGCCGCGCCATTTTCTATGTTCAATATGATGGGAGAGGATCCGCCTATATTGATGGTCAGTATAAATAGATTTTCTGATGGAAGACTTAAAGATACAGCAGCTAATATTTTGGCCTCAGGCGAGTTCGTTGTTCACATGTCAGATGAACCAATGGCCGAAAAAATGCATGCATGCGGCGAAGCTTTTCCGTCAGACATTAGTGAACTAGCAGCAGTGGGCCTTACTCCAGTGCCCTCCCATTGTGTGGCGCCTCCTCGGATCGCTGAAGCACCCATCGCATTCGAATGCGTACTCCATGAAAAACTCGAAACGTCGAGCCGATTTGTGTTTATTGGTCGTATCAAGTGGCTAGCAGCGCGCGAGGGCTTGATCGATACAAAAGCATGGCGTGTCAACTTAAAAGACTACCGACCAATTGCTCGCTTTGGTGCGAGCTTTTATACGCGTACAAACGAACGTTTTTCTATTGCCGACAGCATTGGAGAGGTCGCTGCGACTTCAACACCAATTGATGAAATTTAGCTGTTTGTATGGCATTAAATCTTTTTATATTTAATCCGTAGATCCCTATCTCATTGCGTAAAGCTTACTTGTCATTCTGGTCGTCAACTTTTTTTAGCTACTTAATTGCAAATGAAAGAATCTAGCAACTGATGCTATAACTTAAGAAATTTGATTTGGACATCTCCAAGTCCACTTCAAAACGGAGGTAATTGCGTGTGTTTTGTGTTTTAAGTGAGGTTTTTTGATGCGCCTAATATCTAGAAGAAACTTAACCTGGCTGGCCCCATGAGCGCGGTGGGTCGTTGCATTCGGTTTGGGGTGATCGGCATCGATCACCGCCATATCTATGACTTGATCCAAGGCCTGTTGGATGTGGGGGCCACATGTGCCGGCTATGTGGAGCACACCAGCGACCCAAAGGTTTTGGCTGGCTTGCAAGAACGCTTTGCGCATTTGCCAGCGTTGGCGCGTCCAGAGGTTCTCTTAGAAGACCCGCAAATTGACTTGATCGTTTGCGCCGCCATCCCTGCCCAGCGTGCCGATATCGCCATCGCTGCCATGCGACATGGCAAAGATGTGCTGGTGGACAAACCCGGCGTGACTACAGCGGAGCAATTACTACGGGTGAGAGAAGTGACTGCCCAAACGGGTCAGATGTTCTCGATTTGCTTTTCGGAACGACACATCGTACCGGCCGTGCAAGAAGCTTTGAAAATGGTGCGAGCAGGTGCTATCGGCACGCCCATCCAAACCCTGGGCATCGGACCGCACAGATTGAATGCCGCCATTCGACCCGATTGGTTTTTCGAGGCATCCCAATTTGGTGGCATCTTGGTTGACATTGCCTCCCACCAAATCGATCAATTTTTGGCCTTCACCGGCAGCACCGATGCCCAATTGGTGCACAGCCATGTGGGGCATTACGGCGATCAAATGCCTCACCCAGGGTTTGAGAATTTTGGCGAAATCATTTTGCAAACGCCGGCCCACCGGGGTTATGTGCGGGTCGATTGGTTCACCCCCGATGGCCTGCCAACATGGGGGGACGGCCGCTTGTTTGTGCTGGGCACCAACGGCAGCATAGAAATCCGCAAGTACATCGACATCGAAGGACGGGCTGGCACCAACCACCTATTTTTAGCTGATGGAAAAGGTACACGCCACATCGATTGCAGCGCACAGCCTTTGGACTTTTTTCAACAGTTCGCGGCCGATGTCGCAGAGCGCAGCGAAACCAGCATGACCCAAGCCCATGTTTTCAAGGTGTGTGAGTTGGCCTTGCAGGCACAGTCGTTGGCGATGAAACGAAAGGCGTTGTCATGAAACCCATGGGCATTGCGTTGGTGGGTATAGGCCCGGGTGCGGTGCCGCACCTGCTGAGCTTGAACGATTTGCGCGCCGAGGTTGATTTGCGCTGGGCTATCACCCGCCGACCCGAAATCGCCCAGATGGGGCCGTTTCGGGGTCACCTGCAACCCAGCAGCGATTTTCAAGCCATGCTGGGCGACCCAGATGTGCAAGCGGTGATCATCGCCACACCGGCCGCCACGCATTTAGAGATGGCCCAAGCCTGTTTGAGCCATGGCAAACATGTGTTGTTGGAGAAGCCTTTGGACGTGTCGCTGGCGCGGGCAAAAACCATAGTCGATCTCGCCCAGCAACACCAACGCCAACTCGGTGTAGTGCTGCAGCACCGATTTCGCCCTGGGGTGGAGCACTTGCAAACGCTACTCGACCAACACGGCTTGGGCACTGTGCAAGCGGCATCGGTCAGCATCCCCTGGTGGCGGCCGCAAAGCTATTACGACCAAGCCGGTCGCGGCACCTTGGCGCGCGATGGTGGCGGAGTGCTCATCACCCAAGCCATCCACAGCCTAGATGTGTTTCGCGCCTTGGTGGGCGTGCGCCGCGTGGTGGCGGCGCAGGCCAGTCGCACCCGCGTGCACCGCATGGAAACTGAAGACCATGTTCAAGCCCTGTTGGAACTGGGCCAGGGCGCACCGGGCCGCTTGATGGCAACCACCGCGCATTACCCCGGCGGCACCGAATGCATCGAGGTGATCGGCACCCTTGGCACTGCGGTGCTGAGCGGCGGCGATTTGCGGGTGAACTTCATCAACGGGGACACCCCCATTGAGATCAAAGCCGAGGGCGGCACCGGTGGCGGGGCCAACATCATGGACTTTCCGCACGATTGGCACCGCGACTTGATCAGCGACTTTGTGGCATCCATCCAGCAGCAGCGGCCCTCACGCACGCATGGCGGTGAGGCCTTACAAACCCACCAACTGATCGATGACTTATTGGCCGCTGCGGGGCCCGTGATCGATCTTTAAGGCCGGAAGGATGCAAGATCATTGCGCCAAAAATCCGCCATCAACTGCCAAGGTATGACCCGTAACCATGGAGGAGCAAGGTGCACATAAAAAAATAAAAGCACCCACCATGTCTTCGGGCTTGGCAAGACGTCCCAAGGGTGTTAGCCCTTTTATTTTCTCAACCAAATCAGGCTGTGCCAGCAGTGGTTTGATGAAATCAGTTTCCACCCATGTAGGGGCGATCGCATTGACTCGTATTTGATGAGGGGCCCACTCCACCGCCAATGCGCGAGTTAAATTAATGATCGCACCCTTGGTCGATTGATAAGAAATATTGGGGTACAAACCACCGCCCGAGAGTCCCATTATTGAGGCAGTGTTGACAATAGCGCCACTGCCTTGCGTAATCATGAAGCGCGCTGCACTTCGCGCACATAAAAATACACCTGTCAGGTTAACTTCCAATACACGGTTCCAATCTGTTAGGTCCAATTCAGTTGTTGGCTTCCTTATCGCGATTCCAGCGTTATTAATCAGAATATCTAACCGTTGATGAAGCTCATACGCTTGCTTCATAGCTTGATCGACTTGGACTTCATCTTTAACATCTACACAGATAGCTTTTGCAGACAGTCCTTCTTTCATAATTTCACTGGCTACAAACTGCGCTGCTGAAAAATCCAGATCCATAACGACCACATGCGCTCCCGAGCGAGCCAAGCCTGTTGCTACAGCT